>JAABUR0100000111.1_pt1 | contig 186316 bp, 156 predicted proteins | sample 5560091 | NCBI WGS metagenome assembly JAABUR01 (sample SAMN10711879, study PRJNA513375) | rock metagenome | isolation source: Antarctica rocks | place: Antarctica: Victoria Land, University Valley sud | reverse complement strand
TTGTCAAAGAACGAAACGAGTTGGCAATCAAAGTCCAATGGCAGTTCTCCATCGCAAATGCCAGAGAGAAACTGAGTCGCCACTACGACAAAGTGCAATCTAAAGACTAACCTGACAAGGTACTAGGCCTAGGTGACGGTTCTTTTGATTCTTTTTCTTGGTTTCCCATAACTGTTTCTCCCTAATTTGAAGGATGCTTTAACAAAGCGGATTACTTATCTAGTGCCGCATTCGTTTAAGCGATAGCCGCCCAACTTGGTATTAGAATTCATAAGCGCCCATATCCGTAGGTTTTTTGCCAAGCAAGGGATAACTATCCAGATCAACCGTATATCCCAGCTTCACTCCTTTATTTCTGGCGGGGCTATTTTCTTTCAGACGGAAACTTCGATTTACATAATCTACAAAAAGCGGATCGGCAATAATATCTCCATTCCCGGCAGGAACACCTACCGGATCGGGATTGCCGACGGAATAATATAGGTTATGATCGTGCGGCTGATTGCCAATGGCGGTGCGCGTATGCCCGACAGGTTTAATAAAGGGACCGAATACTTTCATGTCTTTGGCAATCACGAAGATGTTATTACGAACGATAAAGGCCGTTCCTTCTGGGTAGAAAGTCCAGAACACAAAACGATCCACATTCGGTTCGCGGGTTCTGATGACGGTGTTATTAAGAACACGAACATTTTTCATCGTCCCGCCGCCGATGAATTGGTTCTTGTCGTCGCTTAAGTTATACGCGACCGTAATGTTTTGAACATTCCGGGCGGCTATTTCTAAAAACCCATGATTATTGACTGACGTATTGTGATGAATATTAATGTCATTCGCATTGAAGTTATCATCTACGCCGTCAAGTTCGATAACGCCTCCGTCAGAGCCATAAGGTCCGCCGTAAGCGCCGTAATTTTCTATTCTGTTAAATGATATTTCGTTACGCCCGGAGACGATCATGATGGCAATCGGCCCCCACGAATAAGCCATCATCTCGGTCGCGTCATGCAAATAATTTCGGGTGATAAGATTGTTAGTTCCTTTCACCTTAACGCCTACCGGAGTATGAAAAAATTCGCAGTTCTTAACAGTATTGTGGTGTGTTCCTAAAGCCAGATACACCGCTCCGAGTTTCTGTACATTTTTATTTTTGTGGTCAGACTCCGGCGGATTTGTATTATCGTGAAAATACAGATTGTCAATGACGACATAGCTGCCCTCAATCCTGAAGATATTTCCGTTAAGCACATTCCAGTCAGGATTTGTAAAAGACGGAGCAGTACCAGCGCCGTATTTTTCAAAAATCGGCGCAAGCTCTTTTCTCGGAGTTTTTAAAATTATATCAGCCTCAACGCTATAGCTTGAAAAAACGATTGGCTTTTCTGCCGTTCCAGAACTTGTGAAAACAAATCCGCCGTTATAAGAAGAGCCTCTGGCAAAAAGTATATTGTCTCCCGGCAGAAACTTATGATTCAGGTTTGTGAGGCTTTTCCAGGCCGTGTCTTTAGTCGTCCCCGCATTGTCATCATTGCCAAAACGACTATTGACATAATAAGTTGCGGCATGTGCCGAGAAGTTAAGGAAGAGAACGAGAAAAATGGAATTGCAGATGTAGCGCCACCGAAACTTACTGGACAAATTACTCGTTCGTATTTCCATTATATTTTCTCTCGTTGCGACTATGCGCAAAAAATTGCGTCTGGCGACTCACCACATACGCGTGAACTTGGTTAGGTCTGGGCGGGCTGCGCCTTCCGGTTCGGTTAATGTGCGCGTGCCACGGCTCGACAAAAAGACGCGCAGTTGTTCGTATGAGCGATGAACATTTGATGGTTTAGTTTCGCGTCGAATCCACGTCTTGCGATACCAATTCTCAAACGGCGGGCGTTCGGCGCGAAGGATTTCCAATTCCAAGTCTTCGAGCGGTTTGCGCGCTTCCGCGCAGAGCTTCCATGATTTTGTTAAGTTGGGGGTATCAAGAGCTTCAATGAGCTTGAGCGCCGCTTGCGTCGGACGCCAATCTATCAGCAAGCCAAGCACGACCTGCTCGAAGAAATACTGTTGTTGCTGATCGTTCATTCGAGATTGCGCCCGTGAAATTGTTTGCATCGCGGCACGGTATTGCTCATCACGCGCTTTCAGTTGGGCTAGCATTTCGCGCGGAACGGGTTCAAAAGGTTTGCCGTTGATCTTTTTGCCGAGCCGTTCAAGAACATCTTGAAATTTATCTGCGCCGAACCAAAGTTTGTCGAAAGCGTTGATAAGCCCGTAATAGTTTGCATATGATGCGCTCGCGTCGCGGGCGACATCTGCGCCGAAATATTCACGACTCCACCAATCAACATATCGCTGTGCGGCATCAGGCTTACTTAAAACTATCGGAGCATTCCAAGAAATATCAGCAATCATCCGCGCTTCCATCACGTATTCGCGCAGTTCGGAAACGTTCACCAGCAAATATTCGGTTGCTTTCGCGCCAACAATTTTCTTGAACTCGTGCGCGACTCGCTCCGGCGTTATCGTGTGCGTAACTTGCTTCACCGTATCGCCAAAGTAAGCGAGATGGTAATAAACTCCGTGCTTCCACTTGTCCGTTCTCTGCGGCAAGGCGCGCATCTCTCCATCGTTATTGTCAGTCCAGACGATAATCACGTCGGCGGGAACATCGAAACTGCCTTCCTGATATTTTTTGAGCATTTCGGTGTAGAGCGTGAAATGAAAAATCGGCTGCTTGTCTTTCGGCAGTAATTCTTTCGTCAGGCGAACTTGCGTTTCGATGACATCTTGAAAAATCTTTGATTTCTCCGCCTCGCTCATATCCTTCGGAAACGTATAACTGCGGTCGTCCGTGCCGCGCAAACCGACGGGATAAATTGCGTCAAGCTCGCGGTTTTCCATGACGCCGCCGCGCCAGTAATTGAGCATTCCTTCTCGATTCGTCAGCCAATCCCAAGTCGTTCCCGCGTTGCGCGCTTTGCCTAAACGGAAGCGATCAATGCCGAACGGATTCGAGAGCAAAATGTCGTAGTGATGCGAGGTGTAGAACAATCCCCAATCGCTGGCAATCTTTTGCACCTCAAAGCGACGATGCGCGCGCGTAAAGGGCGCAACCATGTTAAAGCGTAAGCGCAAAGCGGTTTCAAAGTAGCGTTGATACCATTCAGTCGGAACGTCGCCAATCCGCAGAGGGTATCCGCTATCCTCGAACGGACGCGGCAAAATATCCTCGTCATCATGGAAAAAACCGCGATATTTCATTGTCGGAGAATTTGCAAAATAGTCGGTCTTTTTCAACACCAACTTGGAATGCTTTTCAGGAGTGTAGCCCGTCCAATGATAGAGCGGATCAATGCCCAACCGCTCGCTCAACGTATAAGCAGCGAACGCTGTCCCCCGAAAGTTTGCTCCGACGAGCCAGACCGCATTTCGCGTTGTCAGAATCTGGTACGCTTCCCATTGATTGCGGAGTTTGTCTTGGGCGATCTGCTTGGGAATCTCGGCGTTGCCCATCGTTACAAGATGAATAGCCACGCGCTGTTTGCTCGGCGTTGAGATGATTGGCGGTTTGTAACCGCTGATTTTCTCAATGTCGCTCGCCAGAAAACTTGCCGCCTGTCGAACGGCTGACTGTTCCTTTTCAGCGACGACGATTTCGCATCCTTCGTTCCGGTCAGCGAGCACTATATCGCCTGCGCTCAATGCGCCATCTTGTATCCAGGAGCCGCGCACCGCCTGCGACCAGTCTTGCGCCATTGCGCCAACGGACAGAATAGCAACCGACAGCAAACAGATGACCGTAGCCAGAATTCGATTGTTCGTACTCATCATATAATCTGCGCAATAGGACGGCTGATTTTATCGTCGTCTCGGCTACTTCCTAACCTGCGGAATGAAACCCATTTCAACGAGCCACATTTCGCACAAGCTAGTCCAGGTTTCAGCTGAGCCGGGATTATTTCGCAAAGCGATGGCGTGTCCACCGCTAGGAAAAATGTGCAGGCTCGCCGAAACTTTTTTGTCCAACAATGCTTCGTAAAACATCAGGCTGTTGCGTGGATTAACCGTTTTATCGTCGGCTGCGTGAACAATAAAGACGGGCGGAGTTGTCGCCGTAGTTTGTTTTTCCAACGAATAGCTTTCAATCAATTGCTTCGACGGATTTTCGCCGAGAAGATTTTTTTTGCTTCCCGCGTGCGCGTATTCGCCCATCGTGATAACGGGCGAAACGAGAATCATAAAATTTGGAGTGAACGAAAATCTGTCGAGTTCGTCATTGATTTTGGCAAAATCTTCCGTTGAAGTTCCGAGATTTGCGGCAAGATGTCCACCCGCCGAAGTTCCAAGGACACCGATTTTGTCCGGCTTGATCTGCCATTTTTCGGCGTTGGCGCGAATGATTCGCATCGCGCGCTCGGCATCTTCGAGCGGCGCGATTTCTCTTTGTCGAACATCGGGCGAATTAGGCAAACGGTAATTCAGCACAAACGCGCTAATGCCCAAAGTATTGAACCACTTTGCCAACTGCGTGCCAGAAATAATATAAGCGAGGTGTTCGTAACCGCCGCCCGGGCAAATCAAAACCGCCGCGCCCTTATTTTCCTGCCGGGAAGGAAAAAACGCATAGAGACCGGGATTGCCGACCTGATAAATGCGTTCGTTGCGGATGTCGTCTTTTAATTCCATTCCCTTCGAGTTCGGCATTTTGCCTTTCTCCCACAAAGGAATGAACTCCTGTGCGCTCGCCGCCAGAGGCAAACTCACCAGCAGTAACATGACACTTATAAACGATCGGTTCATCTACGATTTCTCCCATCGTCATTTTGATTGTGCTGAAGGTTTTCCCTCAGACGCTCAAGCGATCCGCTCGCCATGTCATTCTCACTAAAATGACTTTTGTTATTTTGCTCCAACTTTTTTTCCGGCAAGCGATTCTTCGTGTGTCGGCATCTTGACTAAATTCCGCGTCGAATTTGCATCGGCTGCCGCGTGCAAAAGATTTCCGGCAAAGATACGCGCCGCCGGGTCAATCGAAACTGATTCTTCCAAATCCAAATCGCACACCCACACTCTTCCCTTCCCGACTGGAATCTCGAACAGCACGGCCATGTATTGCTCCGGCACTCGCTCCGCAGGGATGTAGCTATGCGCGGGAATGAACCGGATGAGTTCGCGCGCCGCACCATTGGGCTTCAAACGATGCGCGTTGCTCGCAACAAAGACACGCCAATCACCTTTTCTTCCCCACCACTTGATATCCATCGCGCGCAGACCTGCTGCTAATTTCGTTCCCGCAGACGGCGCGTAATCAGCGTACTCGCCCGTCACTTTCTTAACATCCAGCACGTCGTTCGGAAACAAATCCAAAATGCTCTTGCCCGGCGAAAACAGAATGGCCGTCGCACCTTGCTCGACGAGTTCGCGCGCCCGCCCGCCTCTTTGCAATTCATTCGGCGATTCTCCGACAAGGATGACGGAGCGTGTCGCTTCAGTATTAGACGGCATCTCAGGCGACACATTTTGAAAGATGCGCAACTCGTTGACGAACCGTTTTAGCTCCGCTCCGAGCGCAAGAGTTATCGCGCGACTGTTTGTCGGCGACGCAACGGGCTGAACAGGTTTACCGAAAACTTCAATCCTATCGAGCGTGCGGCTGATCTCACTTCTGCCGTCAGTGAGCCGTAGCACGAGGTTCATCGCTTGACGCGCTTCTTTCGTTTCAGGCACGCGAATGCTCAACGGTTGCCGGATCGTCGCATAGTAAGGAAGGCTTTTGATATTACCGACAGTAGTTGTCGCAACTGTCTGCTTCGTGCGTTCGTCAACAAACAACAATTGCAATGTCAATCCGTGAAGATCGCGGAATTGCTCGTCATCATTCGTGATGAAGGCGGCTGTTTCAATCTCTTCGCCCGCGTAGAAGCGACGCCGCCCCGTCTCCAACGCCAACCCGACGGGCGACCATGCATCACGCACCGCTTCGTAGACCGGATAGGGAGCAACGCGGCGCGCGTCGTAGCTGTGCGCGAACCAGCACTCGGCGGAGAAAAGCATGAAGCCTGCCGTGCGTTCGCCGCGTTGAAAGCGCAACTGCTCCGCCCAACGCTTCGTCACCGCGCGATTGTGTTCGAGAAAGACTGCCGGGTCACTGCCGGGATAAGCGTCCTGCCCAACCCACGCTTGCGGCGTCACGAGATCGCGCGTGTAGCGCAACACGGGCAGCCCCGTGTCGAGGTCTGGATAGCCGGTGGACATCTCCTGACCGATGAGCGGGCGATTCGGCGTGAGGGCTTTGATGTCCGCAATAGTGTCGATCACAAACGGCGAATCGCTGTACCAGCCGCGATAGCGGTGTATGTCGTCCGCGTCGCCATCGTCAATGTTGTTCGGCTTGAGCGTTTGATTGTAAAAGTCTACTTCGCGCTGGTAAGTAGAATCAGCAATAACGGGACGGAAAGGATCGAGGCGGCGCGTCTGCTTGACGACTTGGGAAAGAAGTTTCCATTTCTCCAAATTCTTGCTGTCGCGCAAAAGCATTTCGTTGCCAATCGTCCACATCAGCACGCTCGGATGATTGCGCCCGCGCCTGATGACATCCTCGTTTTCCATCAGCCAGTGCGCGAACATGTCTGGCGGCGTGACTCCGATTTTTCCCGCCAACGCCCAGGGACGAATCCCTTCAATACTCACACCCAATCCGATTTCGTCCGCCGCGCTGAGCCACGCTTCGTTCCAGGGCGTTGCGTGTGTGCGTGTCATACGCTCGTTGCCGTCGTGCATCAGTTGAATCAATTTGCGCGGCAACGCCGTGTCCCATGAATTTTTGCCGTAAGGAAGCTGATTTGCGCCGCGCAGCCAGTATGGTTTGTTGTTCAAGTAGAATTTATTGCCGCGCACTTCAAACGTGCGAAAGCCGACGTTGTGCGTCTGGCGGTCGAGCAATTCGCCCGACGCGGATTCAAGCGTCACATCCAAACGATAAAGGTTCGGGTCAGCGGGCGTCCACAACTTCGGCTGCACATTGCGGAGCATCAAATCTCGCGTCAACTTGTTTTCGCCAAGTTGCACGATAGCGGGTTCAGTTGTCGCAAATACTTTGCCCGTCTTTACGTCCGTCCAACGTGCTCGCAAAACGGCGGATTGCGCCTCTTCAAGACTTCGCGCTTCCACACGCACGCGCGCACCGTCAAGTGACGGAATGAACCACGCATCATCAATCATCGCGGCATCGCGCACGACCAACTTCACGGGTTGCCAGATGCCGTGCAGATCGTAGCTGCGATTATTCGCGTCGGGCGAAAGCGGGCCGAACATGCCTTTGCTCAGCGTCAGAATCTTGGAAGCCGTCAAATTCACAGTCACGGCTTGACCTAGCGAAAGCGCAGAGGTTGGAATCTTTTCCATCGAGACGAAAACAGAAACCACGTTGCGCCCGGCTTTCAAGTGCGTGGTTAAATCATATGTGAAGCGGCTGAACATGCCCGTGTGCTCGCCGAGCAGTTGACCGTTGCAGTACGCTTTGCTTTTCATCGCCACGCCGTCGAATTCAATGAAGACGCGGCGATGCTTCGGCAGCGCGGGCAAGTTTAGGAAAAGTTGATACCAACCATCTTCGGCGCGTTCCGCATCGAAGCCGAGTTTTTTCAGGCGCGCATCTTCGTATTTTTTGAAATCTTCCGAATCATCCAGCCACCACTGCGTGCGGTTGAGCAGTTGCGGGACTGGCACCGTCACATAACCGCTCAAGCTCTCCGCGAGTTGCGGCTGTTCGTTCGCTTGCACCAGATAGTCCGGCTTGTAAAGCCACTCGCCCGTTAGTTCGATTGCTTGACCGGGCTGTAATTGCTTTTGAGCAATGCTCACTTTCCCCGCCGTGATTGCCTTCTGTGCATAAACACCCTGCGACAGCCATGCGACGACGATAACTATGAACAAAGAAAAGTGCAGCCGGTTTTTTCGCACAGCGACCTCCATTGAATGCTTGCTTGATAAAATGATTTTTGTAGGAGCACACTGCCCGCGTGGTGGCGAAAGTAACCGGCAGTGTGCCACTACTCAGAACTTGACGCGCGTGCCTCGCGCACCGCTTCAAGATACGCGCGCGCTGCCTGCGTTACCTTTGCAGATTCTCCGGCGCGGATCGCTTTTGTGTCCACGAGGTCGCTGCCGACGCCGAGTGCGAGTGCGCCCGCATGAATGAAATCAGCCGCAGTCTTCAACGATACGCCGCCCGTCGGAATCAGTTCCACCTGCGGGAACGGCGCTTTCAAAGACTTCAAATAACTCGCGCCGCCCATCGCGTTGCACGGAAACACTTTCACCATATCCGCGCCCGCCTGCCATGCTGTGATAACTTCCGTCGGCGTCAATGCGCCCGGCATCACAGCGATTGAATAACGCCTACACATCTCGATTGTTTTCAAATTCAGTGCTGGAGAAACGATGAACTGCGCGCCCGCCAACATGCACGCTCTCGCTGTTTCCGCATCAAGCACGGTGCCCGCGCCGACGATTACTTTCTGCCCGAAACGCTTTGCCACTTCTTCAATCACGGCAACCGCGCCCGGCACGGTCATCGTGATTTCCAAAACGTTGATGCCGCCTTCTTTGATCGCATCGATGACGCGCATCGCTTCGTCTGCCGAAGAAGCGCGTACCACCGGCACGATGCCGATTTCTCTGATTTGCTGAATAACTTGAGTTTTGTTCATCCGTTTGAAAATCGGTAGTGTCCTGATTTCAGATTGTTTTCACCAACGCTTGAATCTAGCGGCAACAAAAAGCGTTCCCTCGTAAACAAAGATTACTTGATTTTACGAATATTCAACGAACTTGTTTAGATAGCTTCTTAGCTCACCTGACGAAGTTTCTTGAGAAATGAAACCAATGTAGTTGTCCGGTCTTAACAGCACATTAAAAGATTTATCTGCGCCGAAGATTCTCGCCGTCTGCGTGTTAAGCGGAACGAAGTTGAAATCAACCTCTTCGGCGTATTCCATTTCGAGTTCCGTTTTCAAGGATTGAAAATCGCTATGTATATCAGAGAAAAAAAGTAAATGAAATTTCGGTTGATGCAATTTGTCATAAATGCTCTTGCCATCAATCTGAAAGTACGGCATTCGGTCTCCGGCTTTGATTTTGAAATTTTCATCGCCCGCGTGCCTGCTTAGTGAACCATGTCGATAATTGATGCCGATTTGCGAAATTAGCGGAAACACGAAATGCTTAACCATCTCGAGGCTAAGGATATATTTTGCAACCGACGGTAAAATATTCGTGCGAAGAAAGGCGAGAAACCATTCCGAGCCTGCGCCGAACTGGAAAAGCCTGTCGGTTGTTTGCAAAAGATGCTTGGCGTTCTCTAACCGTTCTTCGTTATAAGTTTGCAAAAGTTTTTCGTCCGCCTTGCCTTGCAGAACCAGAGCTATTTTCCAAGCGAGATTGTAGCCGTCTTGAATTCCGGTGTTCATTCCTTGCCCTCCGGCGGGCGTGTGAACGTGCGCGGAATCTCCGGCGAGAAAACATCTACCTGCAGAGAATTTACTGACGTGGCGTGTGTGGACTTTGTAGGTTGAAAACCATTTAACATCGTGAATATCGAGTTCGAGTTTCGCCTCTTGCTTGATGTGACGTTCGATTTCTTCATACAAAATATCGCCGTCGTCTTTTGAAAACCCTTTGGGAAAATTGCCGACAATGCGGTAACGCTTGTCGCCTTTGAGCGGAAAGAAAAGGAGCAGGGAATCTTCATTGAGACAAATATGCAACGCGTCGTGACTAAATTTCCAATCAACCTGCGCGTCTGCGACATAAAACACACGCTCAAATGTGCTGCCCGCGAACTCAAGTCCAAGCGCGTGTCTGACCGAACTTTTTGCGCCGTCGCAGCCGACCAAATATTTAGCTTCAATAGTTTGAGATGCGCCGTCGAAAGTTTTCACCTGCGCCGTGACGCCTGAATCATTTTGCGAAAAACTTTCGAGCGTCGTTTTCCAGAGAACTTCTTTGCGATGACTTTGCAGATATTCGTAAAGAAGCCGCTCGTTTTTACTTTGCTCATAAACGAGCATATACGGATAGGGACTTAACCCTTCTCCAATGTCCGCCAAATCGAGTTCGCCGCGCACTTCGCCGCCTGCCAGCAGACGCACTTTTCCCGCAATCGCGCCTTGTTCGACTGCTTTTTGTGCTAAACCGATTTGCTCATAAATCTCAAGTGTTCGTGCGTGAACGCCGATGGCTTTGGAATATGGCGTAACGCTTTCGTTCTTTTCAATAATGACAAAATCAATGCCATATCTGACTAACTGACAAGCTAAGCTGAGTCCCGTCGGGCCAGCCCCAATGATAATTACGTCCGTTTTGATTGCGGTTTTCATAAATTAAATCCTAACGAGCTGCCGACAATCTCTTGTTTGGCAACACGAAATTAGACCACTAACTGAAAACCTTATGGGTTGACGTTGCCGCTCGCCAGAAGTGCTTCAATCAGCCGTCTTGCTTCGTCTTCGGAAGCAGCGCGAACCACCGGCACGATGCCCGTCTCCCCGATGCACTTTAAGACTTCGCTTTTGTTCATCGTAAATTTATCTTGCCTTACCTTGCGACACGCGCTGCGCCGCCCTTCATCACCCGTTCGACTTCTGCGAGAGTCGCCATCGTCGTGTCGCCCGGCGTCGTCATCGCCAACGCACCGTGCGCCGCGCCGCACTCAACCGCCCACTGCGTGCCTTTGTTTTCGAGAAGGCCATAGATTAGTCCCGAAGCGAAACTGTCTCCGCCGCCGACGCGATCATAAATTTCAAGGTTCTCGCGTATCGCTGATTTGTAGAGTTCGCCGTTCGTGTAACAGACCGCCGCCCAATCGTTGATCGAAGCGGTCTTAGCGTTTCTCAATGTGGTGGCGACGACTTTGAAGTTCGGGAAAGTTTTAATCGCTTCCTCGATCATTCGGCGAAAGTTTTCGACATCGAGCTTTGAGTGATGTTCGTCCATACCTTCGACTTCAAAACCGAGCGCGGCTATAAAATCCTCTTCGTTGCCAATCATTACATCAACGAAGGGCGCAAGCTCGCGGTTGACTTCACGCGCACGCTCCTTGCCTCCGATTGATTTCCATAGAGACTCGCGGTAGTTCAAATCATACGAGATGAGCGTGCCGTGCTTTCTGGCAACTTCCATCGCTTCGCGCGCAACGTGTGGCGTCGTTTCAGACAGCGCGGCGAAGATACCGCCCGTGTGAAACCAACGCGCGCCTTCTGTTCCAAATATTCGCTTCCAGTCAATCTCGCCGGGTTTAAGCTGTGAGATGGCGGTGTGCCCTCTGTCTGAGCAGCCGAGCGCGGCGCGCACGCCGTAACCACGCTCTGTAAAGTTCATGCCGTTGCGAACCGCGCGCCCGACCGCGTCGTACTTCACCCACTTCAGATGCGAGAGGTCAACGCCGCCCTGCAACATCAAATCTTCAACAAGTCGCCCGATTGGATTATCCGCCAGCGCTGTGACGATAGCCGTGCGTTGATTGAAGCAACGCCGTAAGCCACGCGCCACGTTGTATTCGCCGCCGCCTTCCCACACACTGAACTGCCGCGTCGTGTGAATCCGCGCATCGCCCGGATCGAGCCGCAACATCACCTCGCCGAGTGAAACACAATCCCAGCGACATTCTTCTTTTGCTTTGATTCTTAACGTTCCTGCTACCGTCATTACATGCCCTCTGCCATCGGAACTACATCGCCCACGTTTGCCGGTTCAAGCTGTGGCACGAGCAGATGGATCACTAAAAGCGCCACCAGATAAGCCGACGCCGCGAACGCGAACAAAGGCACGTAACTGCCCGTCCATTCCAATAAGTAACCGGCGACTTTAGCGATCAACATCCCACCGATGGCTCCCGCCATGCCGCCGATGCCGACGACTGATCCGACCGCGCGACGTGGAAACATATCAGAGGTCAAAGTGAAAAGATTCGCCGACCAACCTTGATGCGCTGCCGTCGCCAGCCCGATCAATGCAACTGCAACCCACAGGTTCGCCGCCTTTGCCGCAAACACAATCGGCACGACGGAAAGAGCGCAAATCAACATCGCTGTTTTGCGCCCTGCGTTAATTGTCCAACCACGCTTGATAAACGCCGACGACAACCAACCACCTGCGATGCTGCCGACATCCGCCATAATAAAAATCACGATCAGCGGTAGCCCTATGTTCTTCAAATCGAGCTTGTAAGTTTTGCCCAAAAAATCCGGCAGCCAGAAAAGATAAAACCACCACACAGGGTCAGTGATAAATTTTCCCATTGCAAACGCCCACGTCTGCCGGTGCGGGAGAAGCCGCGCCCACGCGATCTTCGTCGTGGCTTCCGGCGGATCACTTCGGATGTAAGCAAGTTCTGCCGTTGAAAGGCGCGTGTGTTCTTCGGGTCTGCGATACAGCAGCAGCCAGAAAACGAGCCACACGAAACCGAGCGCGCCGGTCGCGATGAATGCCACGCGCCAGCCATATTCCCTAGTAATCCACGGCACGACGAGCGGCGTCACAATCGCGCCGATGTTCGAGCCGGAATTGAAAAGTCCTGTGGCGAGCGCGCGTTCCTTTTTCGGAAACCATTCGGCGACCGTTTTCACTGCCGCCGGAAAATTTCCCGCTTCGCCCAACCCTAAAGCGAAGCGCGCTGCGCTGAAGCCCGTCACAGAGCGCGCGAAGGCGTGTCCCATCGCGGCGAGGCTCCAAAAAATTATCGCCAACGAAAAACCTTTGCGCGTGCCGAGCCAATCCATCAACCTTCCGACCAGCACCAGCCCAATCGCATACGCCGTCGTGAACGCAAACGCCACATTGCTGTAATCAATCTCATTCCAACCCAGCTCACTCTGCAATGTTCCTTTAAGAAGCCCAAGCACTTGCCTGTCAACGTAATTGATCGTCGTCGCAAAAAAGAGCAGCGCGCAGATTACCCAACGGTAACGCCCGACGCGCGCGTTAATGCCTTCTTCAACGGCAACGACAGCCGCTCCAGTCGCGCTCGCGCCCGCAACCTGCGACGGAGAGACATCGGCCAGCGATTTGTTCATCCCAACTTGCTCGGTCATCTCCGCGCCCGTTGGTTTGCTTGACTGCGACATGCAAGCTCTCCTGACTTTTAATAGTTAAGGTCTGACGTATTGCGATTCGACTTTAACTTCAAATTTAACTTCGGCTTTGCGTTTTAAGAATTAACTCCCGACGCGAGAAAGCCGCCGTCAACGGCAATTGATTGTCCCGTGATAAAGCTCGCCGCATCGGAAGCGAGAAAAACAGCCGCGCCGATTAATTCTTCCGGGCGACCGAAGCGTCGCATCGGTGTGCGCAGCAAGAGTTCGCGCCCGCGTTCCGTGCCGTCGAGCAGCTTCGCGTTGAGTTCCGTCGGAAATACGCCCGGCACAATGGCATTGACGTTAATGCCATCACGCGCCCACTCCGCGCCCAAACTTCTCGTCAAGGCAAGCACACCCGCTTTCGATGCGCCGTAAGCCGCGACTTCATGAAACGCGACGAAGGAAGCAAGCGAAGCGATGTTGACGATGCGCCCGCGCCCGCTTTGTTTGAGCGATTCGTAAAATGATTGGCAGGCGCGCAACATCCCTGTCAGATTCGTGTCCATAATTCCAGACCACTCTGATTCATCCACTTCGCTTGTCGCACGGCGCGCCGTGCGTCCGGCAGCGTTGACGAGAATATCCACGCGCTCAAAACGCTTCAACACCGCGCCACGTAAAGCATCGATTGATTTACGCTCCGAGACATCCACAATTTGGCGCAATGTTTCGCGCCCGCACGCTTCAACGTCCGCACAAACTTCTTCGATTAATTCTTCGCGGCGGCCCGTCGGCACAACATTCGCGCCGGAGCGAGCCAACCCGACCGCGATGCTGCGCCCTAAGCCCGAAGTGCCGCCGATGACTACCGCAATGCGTCCCGTTAAATCGGTGATGTTCTCCGCTTGAACCATTGTTGCCTTCAGCTAAATGTTAAGCCGCATGCACGCCCGCGCTTGTTTCAATTTTTTCAATTGCATCAAGTCCAACCCACCGGCGAAAATTGCCGTTGAAAAGCCTCATCGCGTCGCGCTCTATCTCCCCACGCGTGACCGCGCGCCCGTCGCGCAGGAGTCCTTCGTAAGATTCATAAAGTGCATCGGCTATGAGAAGGCGCGTGTGTTTCCATTTATAAATTAATTGATCGAGCACGCGCGCGTCCGAGTGTTGCGGGATAAAACTCGTGCCTAACATTTCAAGGCGCTCGCGCGTGATTTCAGAAATAATTGAAGCGTTGTTCAGGAACCACCAGCAACCAAACGGCATCAGGTTACTGAACTTTCTCGCGGCGACGCACAGCTCATGCTGATTCTCGCGCGAAAGAAAAGTAACAAGGAAACGCACGTCCGCATTTTCAGCGCACAAACGCGTAACCACGCTCACGTCTGCGCGGCCAAGCCCGTCGCCCGCTATTCGCAAAGCCGGATTAACTCTGCGCCGCACGCCAATCATCAACGCGAGAGGCAAATCATGCTCGCGGCACGTTGGCAACACCGCATCGCGTAGCAGACGCCCGCGCGCAGTTTCTTCCGGGTATGCGAAATCATCCGGCAATGAAACGCCCAGATAAAGCGGCTTCATACGCGCAATCCAATCATCGAGAAAGCGCCGCGCCTCACTGATGGTGCGTTCATCAATTTGATCCTGAACCTGATACCCTTGCGCGTTCATGCACGGCACGGCATCAGCCCAACTATTCAAAACACGGTCGAGCCTGAGCGCCGCGTGAAAGCGCCCGTCAATCTCAACACCGCTCCGCCACGTCTGCGTTTCAATTTCATCAAGCGGATCATTAGTCATCACAATCTCGCTTACGTTCGAGAGTTTCAGCACACGCTCAAGATAATCATCCGCACTCTGCGCGCGAAAAAACTCTCGCGCTTCGCGCAAGTCTTTTGCGCGCGTGTCCAGACCAAGCGTGGACATAACCGCAATCACTCCCCGCGTCGCTTCCGAAAGCGGCGTCTGCTCGACGAACAGAGCGCGCCAAATCAAATCAGCCTGTTCCGTTTTACTCAATCGCCAGAATTTTTCAGGCGTGATGCTTGATGAACGAAACACTTCAGCGATGAGGTAATGGTAATTCAGTAATTCATCGATGCCCCACAAATTCAGTTCACCAAATTGCGGCGCGTAGAGATGCGTGTGCAAATCCATCACGGGCGTTGCCGCCATAACTTCATCAACGTGTCGCCGCAATCGGCGCGCATCCGTCGCAACTCCAGCGCCGTCCTCAGAAATCGCATCATCAATCTGCTTGATCATCATATTTCTCATCCGTCGTTTCGTTTCTCCAACAAATGTTCACCAAGGAATTTTCGGCACTCCCTTATCTGCCGGATCAGCCCATCGATTGTTCGGCACAAGCGGCGTCCAACCCGGTCGCTGTGGGTCTTGATCGTAAGGATATGAACCCAAGCGTTTATACAGTTCGCTGTACTCAGCGAGTTTGTCGCGGTTTAATTTTACGCCCAAGCCCGGCGTAGTCGGCACATTGATCGCGCCGTTTTCGTACTTGAATTTGCCACCTTCGATGATGTCGTCAACGAGATGATGATAATGCGCGTCCGCCGCAAAAGACAGGTTCGGAATCACCGCGCCGAGATGCAGCATCGTCGCCAGTTGAATGCCTAACTCGCCCGACGAATGCACGGCCACGCCAAGCCCGAACGTTTCGCACACACCCGCTGCCTTAACGCATTGGCGTATGCCACCCCAGAAAGTCGTATCGAGCAGGATCACATCAACTGCCGTGTCAAGCACGTTCGCCGCGAGTTGTTCAAAGCTCACGACAACCGTGTTAGTGGCAAGCGGCATACGAACTTTCTCGCGCGTGCGTCGCATCCCCGCAAGACCGAACACGGGGTCTTCCAGATAATCGTTTCGGATGTCTTCAATTTGTTGCCCGAACCAAATCGCCTGCTCGGTTGACCAAACGGCGTTCGGGTCAAAACGAAAACGATCACCTTTTAATTCCGCAGCGACGGCGCGATAACATTCAAGCTCGTATTCGGGATGAAAGACACCGCCCTTTAATTTATGCGAAGTGAAGCCGTAACGCTTCTTCAATTCCCGCGCGTGCGCAACAAGTTGTTCGATGGTTCGCACTTCTCCGCTTCCATCCTTCGGATTCGGATAGCGAAAGAAAAGATACGACGCGAACGGCACGCGCTCCTGAAGGCGCCCGCCCAAAATTTCGGAAACGGGCGCGTTCCATCTTTGACCGAGAATGTCGAGGCACGCGAATTCGAGCGCGGCTAAAATTTGCGTGCGATTGTTATAGAGCGAGGCAGTCGGGTTAGAGATCAGAAAACGCATCTCCTCAATGCGCGCCGGGTCGCGTCCGACGAGGTAAGTTTTCATCTGGCGAAATACTGCTTCGGCTGACTCGCCGCCGCCGCCCATTTCACCGAGTCCCGTGATACCCTCGTCTGTTTCAACTTCGACAACAGTTCGCACGAAGCGTCCCCAGTGGCAGCCGTTCGCATGACGCAAAGGCGCTTCCAGTGGAACGGTCACGGTCGTCGCTTTAATATCGGTGATCTTCATCTGTATCGCGTTGGCAGTAGGTGAAATTTCTTTATGGCAATAACGCCGGATCGCCGCCCTGTGGAATTTCTTTTGCCACCGGCGGGATGCGCCGCGCCGCCGAATCCTTGGCGAACTTCCAGTAGCGAATAATCAAATCCATCGCCGCGCGCTCGGCATCCTCAGGGGTCGCGCCGCCCGTTATGAGCCAATCGCCGTGTTGCGCATTGGGAGCAATGCGTGTGACGAATCGCGGCGCACTCCTGATCTCCGGCGATAACTCATTCATCGCCGCCGCGACGAGCGCGTTGGTCTTTGTCGTGCCGACGAGAATCAGCGTGCCGCTCTGTTTCAAATCTGCAGGCAGGTCTGGCAGATGATAGACGCTTACGGGTCTGCCCGTCGCGCTCTCAAGCGTGTTGACGAGCGCGGACGCCGTCTCCAGATCGAGGATCGGTGAATCGCCTCCATAGACGACTGCGAGCGGGCGGTTGAAATCGAACGACATGGCATCAGCGCCGTAGCGCACATTCGAGTTCGGCACGGCGTTCGGAGATTGATCGAGCTGCGGCGTACCCGCGAGTCGCACTTCCGCCCAGCCGTAACGCAGCAACCCATCGTCGCCTTCGAGACGCAGAAAAATGTGATAGAAACCGGGCAGCGGCTTGGTGTCTGTACTGCCCTGTGTCGCTTGCGCGGTGAGACGGACAGGCACGATGGCGGAAGCGTTCGGCGCGAGCCGGATCGCTCTCTGCGCGTCGTCGAATTGTGCGCGGATGTTCGCCGGAGTTTCAAGCGAGGCGCGCAAGTTGAGCGGGCGACGACTCCTATTCGTGATGCGGAAGCTGACTGTGCCGTGCCCCTGCGCGTTTAGTTCGACGACGCCGCGCTCAACGTCAAGGAAGGTGACAGGATTTGACGGTAGCGAGTATTCGCGTATCAGGCGCATCAGCTCCAACGCTTCCGGCTTCGGGCGGCGGCTGAACCAGATCGGCTCGTAGTGGCGTATGCCCTTCAAGGTCAAAGTGTCCATCGCGAGCGATTCATTAAATTGAAATTGGTAAATCTCCGGCACGGATCGAGTCTTCAGCACATTTTCAAAGATCGGGGAATAAACTTTCGCGCGCGCTTCGGGTGTTAGACGGGATAGCCCACGCCAGTTCCATTCAGTAATGACCGACGGCTTACCGACCTTTCTTCCGTAGTTCGCCGCCGCAAGTGAAAACCCACGCGAACTCGGAATCGCTTGGAGCGAATCCATGTAGGCGTGCTGCCCGATGCGGTCGAATTTAACGCCGAGCTTTGAGAGGCGGGTGAACGCGCCCGCATTTGTGTGTCCGGTCAGATGCACAGGGATATTTGGATCAATTTGCTTGACGGCATCATACGCGGCGTTCCAATACTTTTCGCGTCCGTCGTTGATGCCGAAAATCAAGACCTCGTTTTCTATCTCAACTCCATCAATCAGATCGCGGTAACGCCGCACGATCTCGCTGATCTCAGCGGGCTGCATCTGCGCATCCAGAAGCGCACGCAATTTCAGATGACGCATTTCGCCGAAAAGGAAATCGAGATATTCACGTTTGATTTTCTCGTCAAGCGGCGAGATTAGTTCAAGATGATGCAGGCGAATCATCTCGAAGCCCATCGCTTTGGCGATCCGTATATCGCGGCGGATGTCGTCGGCAAAGAGTCGCCATTGCATGACGGTGTCGGCGGCGAGCGGCCAGTAAGCGGCGCGATCCATGCCGGGCAGTTTCTGCAAAGTGAAGTTTTCGCCGAGCGTCGAATAAGGAAAGTAGTTTGTACCGAAGCGCACGCCGGGAACGCCGATGGAAACTTCTACCCCTTGCGCGCTCTGGCGCTGTTCGCCATAGCCGACGTAAGCGATGAATTCTTGATCGGCGCGTTCATCGCTCACAGGTGCGTTGCTGAAAACCAAGCGCGACGCGAACGCGAGCGGCTCGCCTACGGGCGGAAGCACGTTCGGCACGAAGCGTTCGAGATAATAGCGTGTGTTCGAGAGCGCGATTTCCGTAATCGAGTAAAGGCTTTTGTCTTCAGTCTGCGCTTCCTGTCCGAGTTGCGGGCTGTTCGCGCCCGTCCAGCGCCCGGGGCGTTTATCGGTGGCGTCTTGATGCACTGTGAAGGAAGGAGAGAAATCATTGAGCCACAACACGCCTGTGTTAGCGGTTAGTTTCGTGTTGATCCAATCAACTCCGCGCTGAATGAACATGTGGCGGTAATCGCCCGAGCCAGTATCATCAGTGCCGCGAAATAGCGACCACCCGGCATTACTCAAAGGAGCGATTTCGTTGTTGTAATTAAGCGAACGAGAACTTGCTTGCGGCTGTTGCCAACGACATAGGGCGGCGGCGTAGACATTCGTCGTACTCGCTGCAACGTTTTCGATTTGCGCGTTGATGTCCAGAAAGCCATCATGATACGCATGTAATTCGACGATTAACTTCAAGCCGTTCTTTGTACCTTCCGCGCGCCACACATCAAAGACTGCGCCGCTTACGCTTTTCTGAAAGGAAAGCGGAACGGCGGCGAAACTCTTTGCAAAATCCGGGCGCGGCATCTGTCGTAAGGCTCTACGTCCGACGGATTCTCCGCGCCCGGCAGCTTGCACATCACGCACAACAACATCCCACGACAACCGTCCGGCATCTTTACCGTTATACATAAGCGCGACACCATTTGCAGCGGGCATCAAAGTTAGAGACGCAGGCTTGCTCGCACTTTGGCTTTGACGAAACGTGACGCGTTCGCTTGCAGCGGCTTTCAAATCGGCGATAAAAACTGCATCATCCCCAACTTGCTGTACAGGCTGCCCCGCATTCGTCGCCCACTTCCCCGCATCCAACTGCTGATTGCGGATGCGTAGCGGCATTCGCACGCGAAACGGTTGATTGTTGACGATGACGATAGTGCGAGTGCGCGGCGCGTTCTTGTTGCTGGCAACGATTCCGCTAACCGCGCACAACATCACTAAGGCAGCGCACAACCCGCGCCGCAGTGTATCTTCGACGTTTCTCTTTTCCCTGCTTTTCATTGATTCGCTCTCTTGCTCGCCGTCCGATGCGGTTGCTTAAAAAGTCAATTTGAGACCGAAGCGTATCGAACGTTCACCGAACGTGGTACGCGATTGACCGAACAAGCTCGACGTGAAGTCGCCGCTTGGGTTACTGAAGTGTGGCGTGTTCGTGACGTTGAAGGCAGTTGCCTGGAATTGCAATCTGAACTGCTCGCTCAACGAGAAGGTGCGTGCTAAGGTCGCGTTGTAGTTGTAGAAACTCGGGCCGCGCAGAGAGTTGCGCCCGGCATTGCCGGTTTCTCCGGGCAACGTGTCTCTGAACGCACTGGTGTCGAAGTAGAGTTGTCCCAGCCCAAGTCCTCCAAGAATTCGCGGCGTGCCGATGACAATCGGGCGTGCCGTTGCGCCAAGAGGTCTGTTGCTGCGCCCGGTGGCCGGATCAGTAATCAAATTCACATTGCTGATGTCAATCGGCGTGCCGGAGCGCGCGCTGAAGACGCCGCTCAAGGTGAAACCGCCGAACAGCCCTTTCAATCGAAGCCCGTTTGAATCGAACAACTTTCCGCCGCGACCGAACGGCAGACGCACAACGTGGCTGACGACCAGATTATGCCTGCGGTCGAAGCTGGACGGGCCACGATTATTATCAATGTTGAGGTCATCATCAATGCTGAAAGCGTCCGTGTAATCGAGCGATTTGCTGAGCGTGTAGGCAGCCGTGATTCTGCCCGAACGCCCGAACCGGCGGTCAACTCTGGCTTGCATCGAGTGGTAAGAGTTGCTCAACATGAAGTCGGACACGAAAGTGTCTGCCGTGCGCCCGTAAAGTCTGGCGAGCGGGCGCTCATTCGTTAGGGAGCCGGGAGGGGCGGCATTGATATTGAGCGTGCCGGGCAGACGCGAGCCGCGCGAGCCGACGTAGCCAACGGATGAAACGAATCCATGGATGTCGCGCTCCACCGTAAAGTTATACGATTGCACGTAACCGCGCTTTTGATTTGGATTGACGACGCCGAGTGTCGCGTTTCCCGGCGGAGTGACGATGCCGCTCGTGGTGTTAACGCCCGTCACGGAAGGAATTCCGGTGCTAATCGTAATGACACTGCCGTTAGCGGCGCGTGGAGGCGACTGCGCATTGCTGCCCGTGAACGTCACGTCCGTCTGCCCGCCGAAGTTTTGTGTGGCGAGCGTGTTGATGCTTAAGGGAATGTAACTGATGCCGTAGCCGGTGCGGATCACCGTCTTGTCACCAAAACGATAGGCAAGACCGAGGCGCGGCGCAAAGTTAGTGAAATCGGTTTTGACGCCGAGCCGTTCGTCAACGGAGCCACGCCCCGCGATAAAAACTTGATTAGTCGCCGGATCGTAACGCGATTGGTCGCCCGAATTGGCAGGCGTCGAGTACGGATAAATTTCATAGCGCAAGCCGTAGTTTAGCGTTAGCTTCGGGTTCACCTGCCAGCGATCCTGTGCGAAGAAGAAATACTGCTTCAAGCGGTAGCCTCCGAGTTGATTAACCGTCGTGCGGCTGACCGTCTGCGGCAGACCCAACAGAAACGCGGCGAAAGCATTGGCCGACGAGCCGGTGGTGCGAGATGTTAAGCCGGACGAGAAGGTAAAGGTACCGCGCGGGTTGCTGCCCGCCGCCTGAAATCTATTGAGAATCAAGTCTCTGATGTCGCCGCCGAAGCGAATCGTATGATTGCCTTTCGTCTTCGTCCAGTTGTTGACGATGTTGAAGCTTGTTTCGGCGATCTTGAACGGAACGGTCGTCGCGATGCCTAAGAACGGAATGTTGTTGCCTGAATTGAAACCGCTGATTGAAATGGACGGCAATCCGCCGGTGAAGAAGTCGCCGTTGTTAATGCCGGGGATGCCGAGTTGCGTGGCGAGGTCTGGCTCGGTTGGAGAATCGGCAGAAATGAGCACGCGCACGAAGCCGAGACGACCTTCCGTCACGAGGCTCGACGAGAAGGTGTGCGTCAGGTTGATTGTCCCGCTTTGATTTCTTGACGGCCCTATGGCGGCTGTTGCGACGCCGCCCGTACTTGGTCCGCCCAGCACACCGAACGCAGGCACGTCGGAAGTGTTCGCCTTGAAGAAACTGTAGCGCACAAAGCTGTTCGTTCTATCGCTGAAGATGTGGTTGATTTTCACATCGAACTGATCGCGGTCTTGAATGAACGTGCCGCCGGCTTCATAATTATTCGTCGCTCCCGCAAGATTTGGTAAAGGCAAGCGCGCCAAGATCGCTCTCGCTACCGGGCTGATGCGGTTATCAGGAATGATGTTATTCGCAAACGGCTGGCGGCTCGCGGCGGTAATCGTCCCCGTCGGGCCGGGATCGAAAATGGTGCCCGCCCCGCTAAAGTCGCCTCTGCGGAAGGCCTCGGTCGGAACACTGAGGAGCGTGGATTGTCCGCGACGGTCGCGCCCGCCTTGATAGTCGCCGAAGAAGAACGTCTTGTCGCGGCGGATCGGGCCGCCGAAGGTGAAGCCGTACTGCGTCAATTTCGTCTGCGGCTTGTCGAGCGTCGAAAGCGTATTGCGTGCCTTGAGCGCGCTGTTCGAGTTGAAGATGTAGGCAGCGCCGTGAAAGTCGTTCGTGCCCGATTTGATCTGCACGTTGACGACACCGCCCGCTGCGCGTCCCTGCTCGGCGTCGTAAGCGTTGGTCGAAACGTCTACAACTTGAATCGCCTCTGGCGAAGGAACGATATTGCTTTGCGAGATGACGTTCGTTTGATTGTTGATCGTTCCGTCGAGTTGGAAGTTGTTGTAACGCTCGTTCTGGCCGTTGATGCGATTGGTCAAAGAGCCGTTCGGATTACCGAATGAAGAGCCGACGGTCTGCGCTTCGGTCACTCCGGGCGTGATGTCTAGGATGCTCTGGTAATTGCGGTCAACGGAGAGCGGCAATTCTTCCACTTGCTCTCTGGTAATCTGCTGGCTGACATCGGCGCGATCCGTTTTCAACTGCGCGGCCTCGCCGCTTATCTCGACTGATTCCGTCACGCCGCCCGCTTCCAATTGCACATCGGCGCGCACGGTCGTATTGATCGCCACTTCGACGCGCTCGCGAATGGATTTTTTGAAGTTCGCTTGCTCTATCTCGACACGGTAAATGCCCGGATCAACGCTGCTGATGGAAAAGTTGCCCTCTTCATTCGTGACAGTATCGCGTGATGTCCCGCGATCAACATCCGTAATGACGACACGCGCACCGGGAATCGCGCCGCCGTTGACGTCCTCGACGTGCCCGACAAGCGATCCCGTAACGGTTTGCGCTGCTGCTGTGCCGATGAGTGCGCACATTAAATAGAAAGCGATGACGAGGCGAGTTAATGATGTTCGTTTCATTACCAAAATCTCCATTCATGTTCAAGGCCGAGATTTTCCCGGACGTGCCGTGTTGATTTCCGCGCTTTTCGAGAAACCTTATCCGATGCACATTGATATGTCGGCATCCGAAACAAAATTTCCCTTTGACCCTTATCAAAAGTTTCTGATCTGGAGCCATTGCAGGACACCAGATGAATTTTCAGGACTACTACCTTAAAGAAAGCCTTTCCCGCATGAATTTGAAAACGGCGCAAAAAGTAAAAGACTATTTACGCAAGGCTCAAAACAGATGACGGCTTGTTGCCATCGAAGGCAGACGCTTTCCAACTCGCCGCGAGTTGTGCGCCGCGCCGGAGAATCTCTTCTTTGTTGAGCGGGAGCGGGCTGGCATAATGCAAACTCGACAAGTGAATGCGCGTTGCCGTCACGTTTGCGCGCAGAGCATTGACAGCCATCTGTGGATAAACGGCATTGACGCTGCGCGGGCTGTCTTCATCGAATGATGTTGTGATATCCATCTTTTCGTAGCCCGCAACGTTCCAAGAAACGATTAAATGCCCGGTGCGCGGCGAGCGAATCAACTGCCACGCGGCAGCCCTTTCTTGCTTCAATTCTTCCACGCTCATCAAACCCAACGGATAAGAACCCTCAACGATTTCAATTCCCTTGCCGACTGCTTTAACGGGTGCGTTAACGACGTGCGTGCGGCACTCAAACTCTCCATCAACGCGAATTCGACTCGTCACCTCAAAGCGCATCTCGCCGAGTTGCGCCCACCATTCTGTGCGCGTGCCGTCCTCAAGCAACTCGCCGCGCATGATGCCGCCGCGTCCCACACAGGCGTGCGTTTGAATATTGCGAAAAACGAGCGTCTGATCCCAGGGGCAGCGATTTTCTTGATTGAGCAGGTTGAAAGGAAAATGGGAGGAGTAAGCAAACTTGATGTACTGATCGCGGTAGCGAACTTTTTTGCGCGGCTCGTTTTGCGATTGCAGCCAGCGCACATGGCCGGAGCGTTTTGTGCCGACGAGCATCATGCGCGCCCCCCTAAAAGGAATGCGGTAATCCGCCTGCTCAACCGGCAAAGCTTCCTCGCGCGCCGTCCAGAAAGCATCTCGTTCCGGTATCAAGTACAACGAGAAAGCTTGCATACACCAGTACGGATGCCCGTTATCAATGTACTGCTCGCGTATGTCTGTGCTGCCCTGCGGCGTAAAGTTTTCGCGGAGCTTGCCGCGCTCTTTGTCGAACGCGCCGAGCCGCCAATGAAATTCCAGATTACGGCGTACAATGGCACGCAACAAACCCGGCGAGTGCGGCCACATGCCCTGCGCATATGCTTCAACCAAAGGCATTAACACAGACCAGCGATAAATGAGCGAACGCCCGAACAGAACATGTCCACCGTCCGCTGCGAAAAAGTATGGCGCTGTTTCTAAAAATAGTTTGAGCCGCTTGGTGAACCGCGCGCTCTGTTCCGGGTAACGCGCGCCCATGATGCGATTCCAGTAAAGGAAGTGGCTCGCGTAAGTCCAGAAATTGTAATAGTCATAAACGGATTCAACTGTTGAGTCGCTATACCAGCCGTCAACTCCGGCTGACGCCGCGAGCGCATCCATCGCACGCACGTCCGCCAGCATCCATTCTTCATCACCGGCGAATTCTTTCCAACGTTTTGCCAATGCTAGGCGTGCCGCTTGATTGATCGCCGAAAACCAGGCGTGATTGTTGTCGCGCTCCGCTATGAGCGTGCAACTCGCCAGCCACGTTTGAATGTTTGAGCGTTCGGCTGACGTGAGTGTGACGAGAAATTTATCGCCGAGCAGCCACAGCGACCATGCGACGAGCGCCGCCTCGACCTGGTGCTGCGACGGCTTATCGCGGCGCGCTTCCTGCCAGTAATCAGGATGCTGCGGATCAAATGCGTTCTTGAAAGTCTGCCGCAAAACTTCTGAGAGATTGAACGATTCACCATCAACAGGAAATGTCAGAGATTCTCTGCTGCCCGCCACCCACGCGGCCATCGCGGGCAACATACGCGCTACCGAAACATAAGTTTTGCCTGACTTGGCGACGCAACTCTTTAACCGTGTCCCATCAGGGTAATCGCACACCGCAAAGCTGCCCGAAGTCTTGCGCGCATTGCGTAAATAACCTTCAAGTAATTCTCGAAAATAGAAATCTACTGCCGCACGCGAATCTCTTATGCGACACTCGCCAGGCGGGACAAGCCAAGTGCTTGCGAGAGTCGCTGCCGAGAGTTTCAGTAAATCCCTGCGGTGCATAAAAGTTCTTTTCCAACGTGCTGATCAATTGTCGAAAAGTAAAAACGGCTTTTATTCGAGGCCACAACAAATTACACAAAAGAAGCCAAGACTGACAACGTGCCTTGAAATTCATGCGGTCGATGGAGCGCCGAAATGTTTTTGTAGCACGAGCGCAATGGTGCCGCGTAGTCTGGGTTGAGCGGCATCTTCTGCCGGAACAATGCGTGTCATCGTCGCTGTCGGCGAGCGCTGTGCAACGACTTTTTTGATGATCGGGCCGATCCGCTCCCATGCGCGCGTCACTTCTCCGACGAGAACGATCAAACTCGGCGCGATGCCGGTAATGAGCATTGACATGCCGACGCCAAGGTAGTGCGCCATGCGGTCAAGCACTTCCGCTGCTTTCACGTCGCCCTGCTCTGCCAATCGCAAAATATCTTCAAAGGTTGGCGTGTCCGAGCGTCGCTCCTTATCTGATTTAATTGTACGATTGTTCGACGTTGCCTGCATGTAAGCGCGAATCGTTGCAGAGTTTGAAGCATACACTTCCCAGCAGCCGCGATTGCCGCATCTACACTGCGGGCCGTCTTCATTGATTGAGACGTGACCAAATTCGCCCGCCACTCCGGTGGAACCATTGACGAGTTGCCCGTTGGCGATGATGCCTGTTCCGATGCCTTCCGAAACAGTCACGGCGATTAAATCACGCACGCCGTCCGTGCGTTGATTGAACCATATTTCCGCTAAAGCACAGGCGTTTGCGGCATTTTCAATTTCGACTGAAAGTCCCGTGGCACGTTCAAGCGGCTTTTTCAAGTCAACATCGCGCCAGCCCAAATTCGGCGCGAAGATAAGGCGTTGCGATAAATAATCAACGCGTCCCGGAAGGCTCACACCGATTCCTTCATAAAAAACTTGCGGGTGTGCTTTGATAAAAGCTTTCACTTGTTGACTCAATTCTTTGACGAAAACCTGCGGGTCTGCTGCCGTCGGAATTGATTGCTGCGCAATGAACCGTGCGTTCAAATCGGCAAGAGCAATGGTCGTTATCGCCGGACGAACGTTGATGCCGATGACACCGGCACGTTGAACGTTTAATTGTAGGAATCTGGGTTTGCGTCCGCGCGGCAAATGTCCGAGTGCCCCTTCCGCTACCCACTGCTCTGCGATCAATTGTTCTGCGATAACCGAGATTGTGCTGCGTTGAAGCCCCGAATATCTCGCCAGATCAGCCCTTGAGATCGGTTGGCGCGTGCGAATTAAATCAAGCACGATGCGCCGGTTAATATCACGGGCGGTTTCGCTTGTCGCTACATGGAAACTCGTTAAATCAATTTTTCGCACTAATCAAGAAGGAGAGTGGTCGTTTGTTTGCGATCTCATTTGGTTCGAGTCCCGAATAATATAAACAATAATGTTTCCGGTCAAGTACTTTTTAACGTGAGTTCGATTCGAGAACTCAGAAAGATCAGTGTCGGAAGTTGTAACTGTTCTTTAACGCGAATGTTAAGCGGCGGTTTCTTCTCCCAGTGGTGGTTTGCGTTGAGACAGCCATCCTCTTTACTTTTCTTCATGAGGCGGCAACCATGTACAAATCGCGTCCCGCACCTTCGACGATTAGCGTGTCGGCATCGTCCTCGTAATTCGCATAATTGAAAGCGCGGTAGTCCAGATAATCGAATCCGACGCGATGGCACACCGCTTCGCTGATCTGCGACGCGAGCGTGATTTTGTAGCGTGGCTGTTTCGGATCATCGCTTCGTCCCGCATACGCGACGTGTGCGAGGTGCGCGGCGACGCACAAGTTGTCGCGCAGTTCGTCGGAGTTCGCTACCATCTCGCGCACCTTCTCCAGCGGTGCATAGCCGTAGCGTTCGACAAGCGCGCCGTGCGTGTCTGAGAGGCAACGCAAGTGTGGCGCGTAGACGATCAGTTCGCCCGCTTCTTCAATGATTGCGCCGAGACGGTAACTGGCCTTACCGCCCGTCCACATTTCGTCATAGTGTTCATCCAGCAACGTGACGACGCGCTTGTATTTCCGCTTTGTGTATTTGATATGAACTTGACGGCTCACTTCGGCTGCGCGCCGGAACGCCGCTCGAATGTCGCCTGCAAAGAGCGCGTGCGTGCGCAAACGATTCGCCGCGTCACGCGTCGTCACCGAATTAAGCGAGATAATTCGCGCCGGTACGGACTCTGCTGCCGCTTCGATGAGGTGGCGCGTCGGCGTTTCGACGTGCCCGATGACGGCTTCGATGCTGGCGAGTGCGCCGAGCCAGTGCGTAGCGTGTGTAAGTTCTGCGCCGGAGACGCCGGGGGAAAAATATTTCGCGCCGCCCGCGAAGCCTGCGACTTCATGCGGCACAGTGCCACCGAAGACGAGCACCACATCGTAGGGGTCGGGCGCAAGCAAACGATTGATCGTGAGCGGAATCTTCGTGTCGAGCAAGCCATTGGTCAACTCGCCCACACGCGAACGACTTAACTCGCCGAGTGTGATTAGTTCTTCCGTATTGTTCCACTCGTGATCGAAGATGCGTCCCCCGAACGCCGTCAACGCTTGATCGTGCAGGCCGACCTTAACGAGCTTTTCGGCTTTTGTCATCGCGGCGTGCGTGCCTTGTGCGACGAGCGCATCGAACACACGAACGCCTTGCGATGAAAGTATTTCGGCGGCTATCGGGAATAGTTGATGCGTATTGTCGTCGCGCGTTTTGTCTGGAATGATCGCAAGCACGCGCTCGCCCGGTGTGATGTGCGCCAGAGCCTGCACGAGAATTGAACGCAACGCCGTCGCGTCTAAATCATCAACGGGTGAACCGTAACCGGCTAAAGGCACTTCGACTTCATTAGTCATCATGTTGACACCGTATCTATCTCAATCCTCGCCGGTGCGTCGCCGCCACCTCGCCCGCGTAGCCTTGATTAGCAAACGCCACTTCAATTGCTTCGCCCGTTACCGCTTGCACCGATTGCGCTAGCTCTCCGACTTGTGCGCGGTCTTGCTCGTTGGCAGGCGTGACGGGCAAGGCAAGCAAGTTACAGGGCGTGTCAACGGCGATGTGTCTTGCTGCCCTTGCGTCGTTTCGCTCCGTCATACGTGGCACGACCGCCCGATTCAGGCGTGGATTGCAAAGTGCGCGAATCGAATATGGTCGCCGTCGGTTGCTCGTTACGACCTACCGCGACTCTCAACAGTTCACGCAAATCGTGAACCAGCGCTTCAAAGACATCAGCTTTTATCCAGCGTTGTGTTTGTTGATAGACGGCTTCCCATGCGAGCAAATTATGCGGCATCGTGCGCCACGTTGCCCCGGCTCGTACAATCCAACGCAAGCCATTGAAGACTTCGCGTAAAGAGTATTCGCGTTGTGGCGCATCTTCCGTTATCAGGGTCAAATACGGGGCGACAAATGCCCATTCATCGTCACTGACATCACTGGGATATGGTTTTCGGCTGATGCGCCAAATTTATCACAACTAAAAGTTCGTAAAAGCTCTAGGGCGTGAGAACTTCCACATCAGAAATGCCTAAACTGTTTGCCGCGTCAGCCTGCTTTCATCCTTGCTCGGTTACTAGCCGGACTGCTCCCTCTTTGAACTCTTTCGTATATTGTTTTCGCTCTTTCATCGTGCCTCCACTTTAGTGGTTATTCGTGTAAGCGCAAAGGAACCTTATCTCATCGCCTACTTTTGGGGAAGGTTCAATTGGCGATGAAGTTTCTAAAGAATTAGAATATTGCGCGGAGCATAAATAGGGACAGGATTAAACCTAGACTTCTAGGTGTAGGATACGCTAGATTGAAAATCTCTTTTCGTTTCTCTTACTTTCTTGCCTCACACTTGGCGTGTAGTTGGCGCGATGACGTGACAGTAACCGTTAGAATAGGCTATGCTTTGATGACCGCCGGTTGTTTGAAATCCTAGTACGTCTTACGTCTTACGCTCAGGGCGAAGGGGGCAAAGCGGACTCGAAAACCGGAGTGGGGGAAACTCCACCGTGGGTTCAAATCCCACCCTCTCCGCCATCATCAGTTTTCAGCTGTCGGTTTACAGTTATCAGTTACCGAATCTTACAGAATGCAGCTTTCACATTGTGTGTATGGGTCTCGCTGGAAACTGACAACTGTTTCGCGGAGAGGTGCAAGAGTGGTTGAATTGGCAGCATTGGAAATGCTGTGAGCGGGAAACCGTTCCGTGGGTTCGAATCCCACCCTCTCCGCCAGAATACGCACGATGAATTAGGAATGATGCGCGACGCCGTGTTAAGCGGTATAACTTTGCATCAGGCGTTGGAACGCGTTACAGTAAATACTTAACGGGCAGCGTTTTTGCGTTCAGTATATTTCTTTGATTCGACTGTTTTGACAATTTATCAGGCTTCAGGCTCCGCACAACGCTTGCCTTGTGAACCCCGCCAGGCCGGGAACGGAGCAACGGTAGCGACGGCGGCGTGTGTTGCGGTCAAGTCTGGAGCCTGGCCAACTTTAGAGCGAAAGGCGAGCAGCAGGTAAAGTAAAAGAACTTTGCCCGTCGTTCGCCTTTTCCTTTCCCAACATCACAAAGATGAAGCGCCTGAAAATCATTCTTAATGGCTTGGCGATAACTATTCTAGTTTCTGCTCTCGCGCTGCTTATTAACTTTCACACAGCCCGTGTTGGTTTGGAATCATTGCCGCTCGACTTTAAAGGCGTATCACCAAACAAAACATACATGGTGCGTTTGAAAGAGCAAAGAAAAGCTCATCTACTGCCTCTCGTTCATATTCTAGACCTTCCGGGTTATCCGGCTGAATTTAGCGTTTATAAAAATAACCGACCACTAATTGAAAACATGGATATCGGCGATGATAGCAATCTATTCGCCGACTTATTTCCAGAGCATTCATGGATTTCAGATTCTGTTTTTTGGTTTGGTGATAAAGACCCAAAAGAACTTGGTCAGGACGAAGTGGTGGTTGCGAACAATTCTAATCAAGCTATCGCTTATTTATCTGTTAGAACTTGTAAGTGGGAAAATTTTTGGCTTTTCGATTTACAACCAAATGCTGTGGTGAAGCTAGAGGCGTGTCCACAGACAAATGCTTTTGCTGATAGTAGCTGGATTGCTTGTTACGGTAAATTTACTGATGGTCGAGATGTTGATACGGCAGGAGTGAATTTCAAAATTCGTGAAAAGTACAAAGCGCCGGGGCACTATCGTATAACAATAACGGATGATGAAACGAAGATTGACAGCCCTGACTTTGAAGGCTACAAATAGTGAGCCGTTGTAATATCGCTGAAAGCAGAATTCGTCTTAAATGTCTTACCAAGTCATCGCACGCAAATGGCGTCCGCAAAGCTTCGAGGAAGTAACGGGACAAGAGCCGATCACGCGCACCTTGCGCAACGCCATCGAGCACGAACGGCTGCATCACGCATATCTTTTCTCAGGCGCGCGCGGCGTCGGCAAAACCACCACCGCACGCCTTTTAGCCAAAGCTCTCAACTGCCGTAAATTTGATCGCCCAACCGCCACGCCCTGCCGCATGGACGATCCGTCGGCCTGCGATTCATGCCGCGAAATCAGCGAAAGCCGTTCGATTGACGTGCAGGAGATCGATGCTGCGTCAAACACCGGCGTTGATAACGTGCGCGACGCAATCATCGGCAACGTTGCCATCGCTCCCGCGCGTGACCGTTACAAAGTTTTCATCATAGATGAAGTTCACATGCTTTCGGGCGCAGCCTTTAATGCGCTATTGAAAACGCTGGAAGAGCCGCCCCCGCGCGTCGCCTTCATTATGGCGACGACGGAAATACACAAACTGCCGGACACGATTCTCTCGCGCGTTCAGCAGTTTGAGTTTCGCACGATTGCGACGGCGAAGATCGCGGAACGTTTGCGCCTGATCGCCGACGCCGAAAGGATTTCCATTGCCGACGAAGCTTTGCGCGAGATTGCGCGCGCGGGCGAAGGCTCTATGCGCGATGCGCAGAGCGCGTTCGATCAGGTTATTAGTTTCTCCGGCGCGGAAATCAAAGTTGAAGATGTCGAAATGGCTTTGGGGCTGGCGAGCGCAGAGATGCTTCAGCGCGTCGTCCAGAGCATCTCTGCGCAAAAGCCTGCGGACGCGCTCGCAGTCGTTGATGATCTAGTTATGCGCGGCCAAGACTTGCGCAATTTCTGCCGCGATCTGCTCGCCTATTTGCGCGATTTATTAGTAGCGAAAGTCTCCGGCGATAAAACATCACTGCACGACATTTCTGCTTCAGATGCCAACGAATTGGCGCGTACCGCTGCGCTCTTTTCCGAGTCAGACCTTGTGCGCTTTTTCCATTCTTTAACTGAAACAGAAAACAATTTACGCATCTCTGCGCATCCGCGTTATCAACTCGAAATTGGTCTCGTCAAGTTAATGGAGATGCAGCGCCTCGCGCCGCTCGCGCAACTGATCGAACGTCTCGGCGCGCTCGAAGAAACTCTGCGGTCAGGTAAAGCGCCCGCCGTTATTAGCAATCAAACGCCACCAACTGCTTCCGGCAATGCTGCACCGAACACAGGAACTTTGCGCGGCACAACTTCCGCAGCCAACAGTAATGCAACTGCGCGTTTCGACAACAAGCAGGAATCGCGTCCAGACTATGATGCGGTTACATCGCTGCCGCCCACCAGTTCGTTTGAAGAGCCGCCGTTTGATTTAAACAATACGACGACACCAACGCAACCGCCCGCGCCTGTCTTAACGCTTGTCTCGCCGCAAAACGCAAGCGCGAACAACTCGCCGCCTCCGCGACACACTGTGTTTGGTGATGAGGCGACACCAACACCTGCTGACATAGCCGGTCAAAGTGCTCTGGCGAGCATCGCTACTGTTTCCGGCTCGGTCATCGAACGCATTAAAACGGAACTCGAAAATCGTCGCCGCATGTTTCTCGTGATCGCGCTCGAAGGCGCGCACAAAGCGTGCGTTGAGGAAGATGAATTTCGCGTCGAGTTTGCGCCCGAAGCGAAACACTTGCGCGAAAATCTGGCAAAACCGGAGAACATCAAACTATTGCGCGAAGTGTGCCGCGCCGTCATCGGACGCGACATAGTGGTGCGTATCAACATCAACGAACCCGGCGCGAATGAAAGCCGTGACGACAATAACGGCACCCGTAAAAACGGAAACGGCGAAAACAACAACGCGGATTCGTCAAAGCTGGATGCCGAGCGTGAGAAACAAAAGTTGCGCGAAATCGCCGAACAGCATCCGCTTGTGCAGCAAGTCCTACGCACTTTTCACGGCGAAATCGTTGATGTCCGCCGCGTTGAAGAACCATAAGCGAAAGCTCGAAAAGCATTCGCCTGCTTCGATCTTTCAAGGGCGTTCTCTATTTTGATCTTTCGCTTTCAACATTGACCTTTGGCATTTGATTTCCCAACACGAAAACTCGATGTCACAATCGGCTACAAACGATCAACCGCAATTCACTGTCGCCACGCCCATGCACACGCCGCCGCCCTGCGCGCTGGTAATCTTCGGCGCGTCCGGTGATTTGACGAAACGCAAGCTCGTGCCCGCGCTCTATCATCTCGCGCAACAAAATTTACTGCCTGATAATTTCGCCGTCGTCGGCACGGCGCGTACAGTGATGACCGATGAAGACTTTCGCCAGAAGATGCGCGACGCGATTGTTGAGTTCAGCGACGACAAAAAGATTGACAATGCCGTGTGGCAGAAATTTGCGGCTGGCCTTTATTACTTTCCCGGCGAATTCGATAGCCCGGAAACATACAAGCAACTACATGATGCGCTTGCCCGCGCTGACTCTGAGCGCGGCACAAACGGCAACCGGATTTTTTATCTCTCGACGGCACCCAGCGTTTTCGGTTTGATTGCCAAACAACTTGGCGCGGCTGGCATGACGCATCCCGAGACGGGCAAGTGGACGCGCATCATTGTCGAAAAACCGTTCGGGCATGATCTTGAAAGCGCACGTGCCTTGAATCGTGAACTCGCAGAAGTCTTCGACGAAGATCAGGTTTATCGCATAGACCATTACTTGGGCAAAGAAACAGTCCAGAATCTTTTAACCTTTCGCTTCGCCAATAGCATTTTCGAGCCGCTCTGGAATCGCAACTACATAGATCATGTGCAGATTACCAATGCCGAAACCGTCGGCGTCGAAGGGCGCGGCGGCTATTATGAAGAATCAGGCGTTGTGCGCGACATGCTTCAGAACCACATCTTTCAAGTTACAGCACTCATCGCGATGGAGCCGCCCGCGTCTCTAAGTGCGAGGGCTGTGCGTGATGAAAAGATCAAAGCGATGCAGGCCGTGCGCGCGATTCCTGTTAATCAAGTGAATGAGTTTGCCGTGCGCGGGCAATACGGCGCAGGCTCGATCAACGGCCAACCCGTGCCCGGCTATCGTGAAGAGCCGGACGTAAATCCGCAATCTTCGACAGAGACTTTCGCCGCCGTCAAACTTTACTTTGACAATTGGCGCTGGGCGGATGTGCCTTTCTACATACGTTCCGGTAAACGTCTGCCGAAGCGCATCACGGAAATTGCCATTCAATTCAAAAACGTGCCGCGCCAACTCTTCGCGCAAACAGATGCGCCGATTGACCCGGATGTGCTTGTCGTCCGCGTTCAACCGAACGAAGGCATCACGCTGCGCATCGGCGCGAAACTGCCCGGCCAGACGACGCGCATACGTTCCGTCAACATGGACTTTCGCTACGGCGCGAGCTTCAACGTTCCAACACCCGAAGCCTATGAACGCCTGTTGCATGATTGCATGATCGGCGATCCGACGCTCTTTGCGCGCCGCGACATGACAGAGCGCGGCTGGGAGATCGTGACGCCGATTCTCGAAGCGTGGAAACAACCCGCGACGGACTTTCCCAACTACGAAGCCGGAACGTGGGGGCCGCAATCGTCACACGAGTTGATCGAACGCGATAACAGGCGCTGGCGTAGATTGTAAAAATAGGCGTGAGGAATATTCAGCGTGCGGCTCAGGCTGCTTTTCTTTACTTCTTAACAAAGGGTTTCAATAATTCTTCAACTCTTCCCGCTTGCCTTCGCCTTCAACCCACACTTCGCCGTCTTCATAAAACTCCTTTTTCCAGATCGGCACGGTGCGCTTTAGCTCTTTGATTGCCCACTCGCAAGCTTCAAATGCGGCGCGGCGATGCGGTGCGCTGACAGAGATACAGACGCTTGTTTCGCCGATCTCCAAACGGCCTATGCGATGAACGATGCCGATGTGCGCGATGTCGAAAAGTTTGTGCGCTTGCGTGCCTAAGCGTTGCAGCTCTTTCAAGGCCATCGGCTCGTAGGCTTCGTAAACGAGGTAAAGCGAGCAGCGGCCACGCGTCCACTCGCGGACATAGCCGTCAAGCGTCACGGTCGCGCCACAGGCGTTCGGCACAATGCGGCGCGCCGCTTCGCCAACATCAATAGGTTCAGTTGTGAGTTCAAAGAAATCTTGCGTCGCTGTTTCGATGTCGCTCTTCGTTGTTTCTGCGCCGCCGCTGACGGGCGGAAAGACTGCGAGTTCGTCTCCGTCGTGAAGTTGTCTGTCGGCCTGCGCGTATTCCTGATTAACGGCGCAGAGAAGCGAGCGCCCGAAACGTTGCAGTCCGGGAAATTCGCGCAAAATTTTTTCAAAGGCCAACGCACTTGTCGCCCCCTGCGCGTCCAACATCAATTCCGCTTCATCGCGTCCGGCAGCTTCACGTGATGCGCCGAAAAACAGCACACGCACTTTGATTGTTTCAGTTGATCGTTCCAGCAACGCCACTTTCCTTCCTACCAACGCGTTTCTGCGCGTCTCTCAAAACATTATTCGAGATTAACTTTCTTGCCGCTGTGCCCGTTGCCTTTCGCTAAGTGGTACATACGCGCGCGTTCTTCGTAATCCTTGACGGCGCGGCGCAAAAGATCGCCGAGACGTTCGAGACGCGCGGAAGTCGAGCGCATCTCCAGCAATTCGAGTTTGCTTTCAGCATCAGTCTCTATCGCGGCGGCGATCAAAAAAGAAAGCTTCTCAGGGTCTGTGTCTGGTATCTCCGGCAGACTCGCGCGTTCGTCGTTGAGCGTGCGAACAGCGCGTGCGATTCTCACGAACAAGCCTGAAACTTCCTGCGCGCGCTCTGCCAGCAATGCAGCGTCTTCCCGCTCGTCTTCAAAAAAGCTGACTTCGCCGACAAGATACGGATCATTGCTGTCAACGTAGGCTTCGACGCGATAACGCACCAGACCGAACGTCATAATGTTGGCGCGGCCATCGGGCAGGCTTTCAGTTTCGCTAATTTCCGCCACGCAACCCAGATGTCCGACGGGCGGCGCGGTGCGTTCCGAAGTGTTCGGGTCAAAGTAAGAAAGGCCGAATAGATTATCGCGTGCGCTTACATCCGCAAGCAGTTGACGATAGCGCGGCTCGAAAACGTGAAACGGCATCGGCACGCCGGGGAACAACACGACCGGCAACGGAAACAACGGCAATTCGCGCACGCCGCGCACTTTGTCTAAAGCATCACTCATAAATCTGCGTTCAGGATAGTAACGTAAGGGTAAGCTGATTTTCCAAGCGCGAACGCCAACCGCACAGGGCTGTTCCGTGCTTCTACATCCTAACGCTATTGATCGCCTATCGCGTCTATTTTATTCGCATCGGTGTACTGCTGAAGCTTGCGATAAAGCGTTTTGCGTCCGATGCCGAGGGCGCGGGCGGCGCGTGTTTTGTCGCCGCCCGTGTAATCGAGCGTTGCGGTAATCGCGCGGCGTTCGATCTCTTCGATGGATGCCGGAACGTGTACTTCAAAGGCGACGGCGCGTTCATTAGTGACTGCATCGAGGCGTTCGGTGCGCAGGCGCGAGCGTTCTACGACCACGTTGCGATTAATTGCTTCGGGTAAATCATTGAGTTCAATCTGGCGTCCCGATGCGATGATGACGGCGCGCTCAATCGCGTTCTCCAATTCGCGCACATTGCCCGGCCAATCGTAATTGACAAACGCGCGCAAGGCTTCCGCAGAGATGCCGGGAACGAAGCGCCCTGTTTTTTGTTTGAAGTGTTCAAGAAAATGTATGACGAGCGGATGAATATCTTCACGGCGCTCACGTAGCGGCACAAGCTGTATCGGAAAAACAGAGAGACGATAAAACAGATCGCGGCGAAACGTTCCCGCTTCGATGGCGCGTTCAAGATCAATGTTCGATGCGGCAATAACACGCGCGTCCGTTTTGACGACTTCGTTGCCGCCGACACGTGTTAGTTCGCCATCCTGCAACACGCGCAGCAGACGCACCTGCGCAGATAAGCTCATTTCGCCGATCTCATCAAGGAAGAGCGTGCCGCCGTCCGCTTCTTCAAAGCGCCCGCGACGACGTGAGCGTGCGTCCGTGAATGCGCCTTTTTCGTGGCCGAAGAGTTCGCTTTCAAGCAGCGTTTCGGGAATCGCGCCGCAGTTGAGTTTCACATACGGCTTGTCTTCGCGTCCCGAATTGTAATGAATCAGATTAGCGAGCAGTTCTTTTCCCGTTCCCGATTCGCCGTGAATGAGGACGTTGGTTTGCGTATCGGCGACGCTTAAAGCGAGTTCGATGGCGCGGCGAATTTGCGGCGCTTGGCCGATAATGCGATCCTCGGCGCGTCGCGCGTGGAGCGCGCTTTTCAGACGCATCACTTCGGCTGATAATTGATCGCGTTCGAGCGCCGTGCCGATCTGATCTGCGATGCCTTCGACGAGCGCGACTTCGTGATCCGCGAAACCTGTGCGCGCCTCGCTCCAGACAAGACCGAGCAGTCCGAACGTTTGTCCGCCGATGTGTACGGGCGTGACAAGCGCCGCGCGTCCGCCAAGTGTCGCGTTGAAGATCAAACGAAACGCTGTTGGCAACATTGTATCGAGCAGGCGCATAGTTTTGCCTTCGGCAATCACTTCCATCATCGCAGGGAATTGCGTGATGTCGAGCGATTGGCCGTGCGTGTCAATTAACCCGCGCACGGAATCCGTCGCCGTGTGCGGGGCGGCTTTGAAGGCAGCGAGACTGATGCGTTCATTCGAAGGATCAACAACGCCGAGCGCGCCGTAATCTGCGCCGACCAGCGAAATTGCTTGATCTAAAACAAGCGAAGTTACTTCGCCGAAATCCGAGCGTGCGTTGAGCGCGTTGGCAATCTCTAAAAGAGCGCGCTTGGTTTCCGCTTCGCGCTGCTTGTCCGTGTAGAGGCGCGTGTATTGATAGCCAACCGCGATTTGCCGTGCGATGGATTCGAGAAAAGAAACTTCGTCATCAAGCCATGTTCGCGGCGCACGCGTATTGTGCAGCCCGACGAGACCGAGCACATCGCCGCCCAAGACAACCGGCACAACTAACAACGAACGTGTGCCGAGGCTTGCCGCGAGCAAGCGCACTTTGTGATTAAGGCCGGGCGCACTCGTATCGTCAAGGCGAATCGGCTTGGTGATGTCAACGTGTTCGGCGAGCTGTTTGAGATCAAGCGGAATCGCCGTGCCGAGGCTGGAGGGAACGTCAGAGGTTGCGCGCCATTCGTGACTGATGCGCAGTTCGGAATCAGAGCCGAGTTGAATCACGTCGCAGCGATCCGCGTTCATCATACGGCCAAGTTCGGAAACAATGGCGCGCAGGAATCTGTCCAGATCAATAATTGCGGGAAGGTCTAGCGCGAGTCGGTCAATGATCGCTTCGCGCGCTTCGTGCATCCTGATCTTGCGTTCGAGCGAAAGCGTTTGCACAGTGGTTGACATAACAATCCGAATGATAGATGTCAGTTATTGGATACTAGATGCCGGTGTTGACTAACATCTAACATCCAGCATCTGACATCTGCTTTTAGATTGCGGATGATAACGAACCATGCGCGCCTTTGCAAAGCGAGCGAAGCGCAACAAAGGGTAAATTAAAAGGCAGAGCGCACACGAAGATGCCACGCTCTGCCTTTTGACTTGATGTACTTTCGATTATTGATTAACGGGTAAGCTGCGCGAGTTCCGGTGTGAGATGAAATTCGACGCGCGCTTGTTCTGGATCAAGTAGCGGGTGAAAAGTTTTGCCGTAGCGCTCTGTGATAATGCGCACATAGTTCTGTGTTTCGCTGAAGGGCGGGACGCCCGCATATTTATCAACCGAACCTTCGCCAGCATTGTAGCCTGCGAGCGCGAGCGAAACGTCACCGTTGAAACGCTTGAGCAGCCAGCGCAAATGCTTTGTGCCTGCTTCGACATTGGAAGTCGTGTCGCTCGCATCCGTGCAACCCCAGCGGCGCGCGGTCGAGGGAATCAACTGCATTAACCCCTGCGCATTCTTGCCGGACTTAGTATCAACTTTATATTTCGATTCCTGCCAGATAACAGCATGAATCAAACGCGGATCGACGCCGTTGTGCTCGCCCGCATGAAAGATCACAAGATCGAGATCGTGATCGCCGGACGAAGGAATGTCCGCCGGAACATAGTCTGGATCAAAGATAATTGATGTCGCTCTGGCTTGAGCTTCGATGGGCGCAAAGACGTTGTTAAAAAGAATGCCTGTTAAGTTTGTAAAAAGGAAAAGAGCGATTAGGGCGAAGGGAGCGAATTTGAAAGAGCGAAAATGGGGAACGATTCGTTTTATTTTTGGGGTAATCTTCATGCTGTCCAATCTCCATGTGAGCGATAGCTGGCAGCCGCTCGCTATCTGAAATTTGCATTTTCAATAATGCAGAATTTGGGGACTCCGGCATGGCGACGAACTTACAAAAAGCAGTTCATCATAACCGTGACTATGATTACATTAGTCTTGCGGCGGTTGCTTACAGCGCATGAAAACTGTTCAACTAAGTCCTTTATTTGTATGTATTTAGTTCATACGTTCGTAAGTCGTTTAAGCGGGTTACTTGGACTCTAGATCGTTCACTCTGACGCTGCTATGAAGGGCTATGAGGGTTGAAAAACGTACTGAATGACTACGAAAAAGCTCTAGAATTCCAGCGGCTCAAAGAAAAAGTTTATTGCGAAGTGTTGCGGCACAGTCAAATTCGCGTTGTCGTGCATCTTAGGGTGTGTTGCGGTTGCGAGCGTTGAAAGGCGTCCGTATACTTTCCCTGACAATTAAATTGAGAGGACTCAAGAATGCCGATTTATGAATACGAATGTCGGAAATGCAAAGCTCACCATGAAGTGATGCAGAAGGTTTCCGATAAGCCGCTCGCAAAGTGTCCGAAGTGCGGCGGGCAGTTGGAGAAACAGTGGTCTAACACGAGCTTTCAATTAAAAGGTTCCGGCTGGTATGTGACGGACTACGCGGGTAAGAAGGCAGAATCAACCAAAGCCGAATCCACTTCCGAATCAAACGCGGGCGATAGCAAGAAGACAGACGCTGCATCCGAGCCTGCGGCAAAAGAAGGCAAGGAAAGCGCAAAGGAAACTACCACAGTTGAGAAAGAGAAACCCGCCGCACAGAAAACAAAGACAACTAAGCCGACAGCGTCAAGCGGCAGCACGGGTGACTAAACAAGTTCGACAAATTCAAAAAGCAATGCGTTATCTTCGCACTTCACTTTTCATCACATTCGCGCTGCTGTTTTCATGCGCCACAAAAGACGCATCTGCGCAGGCCGGAAGACATCCGCGCCCGGCTAATGAAAGCAGTTCGATATTGAACGTCGTCGCCACGCGCACAGATGCTTCAAGCAAACCACTCAGCATTAAACAACTCGCACTCTACGATGCAGGCATAGAGCAAACCATCAAGAGTTTCTCGCCAGACCCTTCGCCTGCGCGCATCGTGCTGCTCGTTGATAACTCTTTGACGATTCGCGCCGACGTGGAAAAACTAGAACAGGCGGCGCGCGAGTTCGCTTACGAAATTTACGGTGGAGATAAACTTTTGATCGTCGGCTATGACGAACAGCCGGAGATTGTCGCAGACTGGACTGACGACGCGAAAAAGATCGAAGCCTCGCTACGCACGTTTCGCAAACGCGGCGAACCGCATCTCTTCGATGCACTCGCCGCCGTTACGGATCAGGCACTCACGCCATTCAATAATACAGGACAAAAGCGCGTCATCGTCGTTATCAGCGATGGTCTTGATCGCGGAAGCAAAACGAAGTTCGCTTCGATTCTCGCGCAATTGCAAAAACAGAATATCACTGTTTATTGCGTGCAGGCGACGGATAGAACGGGCGGCGCGCCGCGTCGCAATCAACCGAAACCGGGACAGGCCATCGCGCAACTCGCAGAGGGTACGGGTGGTCTCGTGCTGCCCATCACGGAACCGCGCGACGCCGCCAAAGCGATTTGCGATGAACTGCGCAAGAATCGTTACCTGCTCGCCTACACGCCTTCGAGCATCATGTACACGGATGCGCGCCGCCTGCTGCTTACCGCTGATGAAGGCATCAACATCCGCACCAAAACGATGGAACCGGCGCGTTGAATAAGAACGTCAAACAATTTTCTATAAAAGCAAACGCGATGACACACGCGATGGAATTCCCGCCGCTCAAATCTTTGATCGCAGCTTAGCGAGTCGTTCCGCCGCCGCCTGCAACGTTTCATCTTTTTTACAGAAACAGAAACGCACTTGCTGCGCGCCGCGTTTCTCTGTTGACGCATCGCTGTAAAAAGATGAACCGGGCACGCACGCGACGCCGATCTCGCGCACAAGATAACGTGTAAACTCTACGTCGGACGCGAACCCGAAATGGCTGATGTCGGTCATCACATAATATGCGCCGTCAGGATGAAACACTTTGAAGCCCGCATCTTCAAGAATCGGCACAAGCATATCGCGCCGCGCCGCATAATCCGTGCTCAATTTTTCGTAATATTCCGGCGGAAGCGAAAGCGCGTAAGCGCCCGCTGCTTGGAGCGGTGCGGCAGCGCCGACGGTCAAAAAGTCGTGAACTTTGCGAATCGCGTTTGTAATCGCAAGCGGCGCAATGCAATAACCGACTCGCCAGCCCGTCACAGAATAAGTCTTCGACATCGAATTGACGATCACCGTCCGCTCGCGCATTCCTTCAAGCTGCGCCATCGAAATGTGCTTGATACTTTCACCGCCGCGCGGATAAAGAATGTGTTCATAAATTTCATCTGTGAAGCAAAGCGCGTCAAACTCTTTGCAGAGCGCGGCGATAAATTCGAGTTCGTCGCGCGTGAAGACTTTGCCCGTCGGATTGTTCGGATTACAGATGATGATCGCTTTCGTTTTCTCGTTGAAAGCCGCGCGTAGTTCATCTCGATCAAAATTCCAATCAGGCGCGCGAAGCGGAACGTAACGCGGCGTCGCATCTGACAGAATCGCATCCGGCGCGTAGTTCTCATAAAAAGGCTCGAAGATAATTACCTCTTCGCCCGCGTCAACCGTCGCCATCATTGCCGCGATCATGCCTTCGGTCGAGCCACACGTGACGGTGATTTCCGTTTCGGGATCAACGTCGAGTCCTAGATACCACTTCGACTTTCGCACAATCGCTTCGCGGAAATCACGCGCCCCCCAAGTGATTGCATACTGGTTCACATCGTCGGCAATTGCATCCATCGCGGCGCGCTTAATATCTTCCGGCGCGGCGAAATCCGGGAATCCCTGCGAGAGATTAACGGCTTTATGCTTCAAAGCCTCGCGCGTCATCTCACGGATCACGGATTCGGTAAAGCGGCTCGCTTTGTATGAAATATAGCGATGATTAAAAGGCGCGGGTGATGTCATTATGTTTATAAATTAACTTTGCGGATTCTGCTGCTCTGCCGCCTGACGTTTGAGTTGATCTATGAACGAGCGGATGGCGGAAGCATATGTGCCTTCGGGCGCGAGTTGCAGATATTTTTCGTAGGCGGCGACGGCTTCTTTGTACTTTTCCTGTTTCTCGTAGGCCGCGCCGAGCAGTTGATAAATCGCGGGTTCTGTGTCGGCGAGTTGGGCGATAGCAGTGCGAAATTCCGTTGTCGCTTCGGCGTATTGTCCCTGATCTTCATAGACGCGCGCGAGGCCTGTGTGCGCTTCGGGTTGAAAGCCGCGCGCTTCGCGGATCGCGCGGCGAAAGGCTGTGATCGCGCCAGACGGGTCTGCATCTTCGCGCAGGATGCGGCCTTCGACGGCAGAAGCTTCCGGGTACACGGGACGCGTGCGTCGTGCGTGGGCAATCTCTGCAAGCGCGCCACTGTAATCATTCAAATCAAGCAGCACGCGCGCGAGGCCTGTGTGCGCCGCAGGATATGCTGAACGCAATTGCAGTACGCGCTGGTAAGCGGCCTTCGCTGTTTGTCGAGTTTCGTCGTCGCGCGCTTTTTCGCGTAGCGTTTCGGCTTCCTGAAAAGCAAGTTCGGCGGCGTCCGTCGTGCGCGCGAGTTTGACCAAGACGACGCCGCGCTGTGTGGGAAGAACGGGCAGCGTTCTTTCACCGAAGCCGCTGGCACGCACGCGCAAGGTGTGGCGTCCCGGAGAAATTTTCATGATGTTGAGTTTGCCGGATTGATCCGTTGCGCCGCGCCGCAGTTCGTCGAGCCAGATTATTGCGAGTGGTTCAGTGCGAACGGTGATTGAGCGTGCAGATGCGGAAGCGCCGGTTGTCGTTGCAGAAGTTGCCGGGCGCACACGGCGCTTTTGGACGCTGGCATGAGAAGCATCAAATTGCCCGACGATAAAGAGCGTCGTGAGCGCGAGGTATAAAGCAGGGCGATGAAAGATAGCGAAAGATTTGCTCATAGTAAATTCATACGTGGAATTCTTTTAACGCGAATTCAGTTGCGATCAGCCGGATACATTTTCCGTTTCACTTTAATTACTTTCGCGCAAAAATCCTACCGCCGCTTCATTTCTATTCTTCATCTTCGCCGCTGCTTGTGCGGCGCGGGCGCGTAGGTTGATTCGCGGGCTGCATTACGGGCGCGTTTTCATTTGGCGCAGAACGCACGGCGCGTGTGCCGACTTCCCTGCGAAATTGTCCATTGTCGTCGTAGAGCCGTTCGTATTGCAACCGATTGCGGACGACGCCCTGCACGTAGCCGCGCGTTTCTTTGAAGGGAATTGCTTCCGCCCATTCGTCAATTTCGAGAGGCAAAGTCGAGCGCCATTGTACGACGCGTCCCGGCCCCGCATTGTAAGCGGCGGCGACGTATTCGATGCGCCCGAACTTGTCGAGTTGATCGCGCATGTAAGCCGTGCCGAGTTGAATGTTAAGGCGCGGCTCGAAAAGTGCTTCGACGGTGATCGCGCGGTCTATGCCGTAACGTCTGGCGAGAATCGTTGCCGTCGGCACAAGCAGTTGCATCAGGCCGTAAGCGCTGGCAGGCGAGCGAGCGCGCGGATCGAAAACGGTTTCCTGACGGATGAGTCCGGCGACTTGATGCGGATCAAGACGACGCAGGCGCGCTTGCTCTGTGATGATGTTCCAGTAAGCGAGCGGATAAAAAACATCCCATTCGTCGCGCGTCAATTCCGCTGGCTTCATCTGCGAATAATCTGGATAACTTTTCTTCAGCGCATTCAACGCTCCGACGTTATCATTGCGCGTGCGCAAGATGCGCGCGATGGCAAGATTGATACGTGGGCTATCGGGCGCGAGAGGCGCGACGGCGTTTAATTCTTCGAGCGCGTAATCGTCAAAGCCTATGTTTGAAAGTTGATCTGCTTTCGTGAGCCGCTCATCTGCATCAGGCGGCGCAGTTTCATCGGCAGTAGTAACGGTTTGCAAATTGGCGATGGCGCGATTGACGGATGAGTCCGGCGAAAAGTTATTCGGCGAAGACGCGACGTTATTATTACTGATCGCACTGAGGCGCTGTTTGGCGAGATAGCCGTACCAGTTGGCGTCGTAGCGCGCTTGCATCGCTAGATAAAGAGAGCGCGCTTCGCTGATTTTTCCGGCGCGTTCCGAATCGCGCGCCGCCCAGTATCCGGCGCGACCGCGATTGTCTGTATTCTTGTCGGCATACTGCGCGAGATGTTCTGTTAAGAGGCGTGATGATTCCTGATAATTTTTTGCTCCATGCGCCGCCCAAGCGAGTTCAAATTGCGCCTGTGCGACTTCCGCTCTGCCGGGATAAGCGTCAACAGCAGTGCGGAAAAAATAGGAAGCATCCGCCATGTTCTTCGCGGCTTCGGCGATCAATCCTGTGTTGGTGAAAGCGCGCGGCGTCCAAGAGCTTTGCGGAAAGGCGCGGCGCAGTTCGTCGAGCGTAGTGCGTGCGGCGTCCCACTGGCGCGCGTTCGCATAAGCTTGCGCGAGATAGTAGAGAGCCTGTGCGCGCAGTTCGCCCGCGCTTAACGGCACGCTGTTAAAGGCGGCGATGGCATCGGCGGTACGCTTAACATTGGTGGCCGCGATACCGCGACGCAATTGCGTCTGCGGCGTAGCGACATTGGGGAAACGCGCGAAGGCTTCCGTATAGGCATTGGCGGCTTCCGTGTAGCGCTTGGCAGCGTATAGTTTTTCGGCGCGCGTGATGGCTTCGTCGGCAGCGGCGGGCGCGAGCGTGGAATTAAAACGCGTGATCGCGCTCGCCGCTTCGAGGCTTTCGGTGGATGCGGGCGCGTAGAAATAAATGCGACGGTAAGCGGCGAGGGCGCGCGTCTGATCTGAAGATTGCGCGTAAGCTTTCGCCGCGAGCAGCAACGCGGCGGCATCATTCGCTTCCGTGAGTTTCTTTAAGAACAAGGGTGCGGCGGCGGCTTGATTTTCTTTTATCAACAATTCGGCGTCGCGCAGTTGTGCGTCGCGTGCGCGCAGCGAAGTTGGATAATCGCGCGCGAGTTGTTCGTAGGCGGCGCGTGCTTCCGTCAGGCGTGCAGATTGTTCAAGCGCACGTGCGCGCAGCAGCAGCGCGTAATCGGCGAGCGCTGTGTTCGCGCGAATCACGTTTGAATCCAGCAGTGCGGCGGCACTCGTCGCGTCATTCGCTTTGAGTTTGATTTGTGCGCGAAGAATGCGCGCGAGTCCGGCAGCTTTCGAGTCTGGATATTCGGCTTCGATGCGCGTCAAGGCGTCTTCATTAGGAAGGACGCCGCCACGCGTGAGTGTGCGCAAACGCGCGAGTGCTTCTTTTTCACCGGCAGACGTTTGCGCTTGGCGGAGCGTGTGGCAACTGGCGCTCATAAATGGCGCGACTGATGTTCCCACGGCGACGATGAGGCCGATGACGATCAGCGCGAGGCGGTGCTTGCGAAGATTGATGCTCAAGAGAATTACTGCTCCTTTGCGAATACGAAGTGTGGACGGACGTTGAAACGTTTGCGACGCGCTTTTGGTTGTGGGAAGAGGGGTCAAATCTTTGGAAAAGATTGCGCTCGAACTGAAGATACGCGGACGCCTTGCGAACAGGGCTTGGATGCGCGAGTGGACAAAAGGCGTTTGCTTGTGCGGCAAACGCAAATGTAAAAGAGAGAAAACATGGTGGCTGCCGCATGGATGGACAAACGACAGCTCCGGCCTTTTTCTTCGCGCGCTGCTCAGGCAGAAACGATTGCGCCCGGATAGCTGCTGCCGAGCTTTGCTTCGTCACCTTCAGCGAGCGTGTCAACAACTTCCTGATGAAAATAGTCATAGCGCGCGGCGACGGGCGGCGCGACGCGTTTGTCGTACATCTCGCGTGAGCGGTCGATGTCTTCGCGCAGTCGTTCGTAGATGTCTCCGGCGTCGCGTCCGTCGCGCACTTTCTGTTCGTTGTAGAGTTTGATTTCGGAAACAAGCAGGCGTGCAAAACGGCGCGCGTCCGTATGCAGGCGGCGCTCATCCTCACTTACTTCGACGGGCAATTCCGCGTCTTTGCCGCTGCCGTAGCGACGACTTGTGCCGAGCGGTGCAGTAAACGAAGCGGGTGATGCTTGTGAAGCGACTGCTTCTGTTTGTGACGCGGCGATAGCGGCAGCATCGGTGACAGCGGCGGTCTCATACGTTTGCGAATCGAAGCCTGCGGGCACGGCCTCTTCTGTTGTCGGCGCAGGCGCAACGGTGGCAGGCGAGGCGGCTGCTTCGTTGAACTGCGGCGTATGCAGGTCGGTTGTTTGGCCTCCGATTCCGACAGACGGCGGCGCGGTGGCTTTTGGTTTGACGAAGGGTGTCGGCTCAAATCGCGCGGGGCGTTCGACGGGCGCAGAGCGTGTCACGGCGAGTAGTTCGACAGCCATGCCCGCGACGCGCACAAGCGTTTCGATGGCTTCGAGATTGATCGCATCGGCATCCAGTTGAGCGCTGTCGGCGTAAAGCACTGCGACGGTTTTGTCGCGCACGACGAGCGGCACTGTGACGAGACGTTGCGGCGGTTCGCTGCCGAGTTGATCGAGCAGTAGATGATCTTCGGCGTATGCACCCGGCTCAACGCTGGCGGTGGCGCGCGATTCGTAAACGCCTCTAACAGGTGTATCGGCTGCAAGCGACAAAGCGATGTTGCGCACGGCGTCGTCGCCGATTGAACCTTCGAGTCCGCGCCCGCGCCAGCCCACAGCCTGATCGTTCTTGATTAAAAAGAAGAGCACGCGCGGCGCATAAGAGGCCGCGCGATTGACGAGCGTGCCGAGAATGTCCGCCTGCGAGCGCTGGTTGTCAATGTCATCAATGGCGGCCTTGATGATCGCCATGTCGCTCGAAGTTTTGGTACGCGTGGATTCGGCGGCAACTTCTTCGATGCCTTTTTCGTGCGCGGCGCGTAAGTGTTCGGCGATGGCGACAGCAATGCTTGTGTCGGATTGCGTCGCATCGGTCGAGCGTTCCAAAAGGCGCGTGAACGCTTCGTTGAGCTGGCTTTGCAGTCGTGTAATCTCTTCCTGCAAGCCGTTCAGACGTGAATCTATGTAACCGTCAATGCGGGCGCGTAAACTTTTTTCCAGTTCTTCGCTGGGCACAGGTTTGTTGTCCTTTCGCTCTTGGTGGCGCGTATGTTTTCAAGGTTGCGCGTCATCATCTTCTGTGAGAGACGCGTGCTTCGTGCGTTGCCGCGAGAGGCCGCGAATCGCTATCGGCGGCGCGCGGCCTCTCGCGCCGGATTATGAACGGGCGTGCGGAAGAGTGTCAAGCAACTCTTTAAGTAAAGGCAAGGCTTGAGTTTGACACTGCGCGGGCGGCTACGTTTTAATGACTAATTCAGCGCTTTCATAAGCTCACCATAAACGTTTATTGGCGAGCAGAAAAGATTTCGTTGTGGCGAAGCATCGTGGCGTTCCAAACCTCTTTTAACTGAGATGCCCGGTTATATTCTTATCGCGGATGATTACGACGATAATCGTGAGCTTTTGCGTTTGATGCTGGAGAGCGCCGGTTACGCTGTGCGCGAGGCGCGCGACGGCAAAGAGTGTCTGCGTGTCGCGCAAGCCGATCCGCCGCTTGCCGCTTTAATAGATATTTCAATGCCTGTGCTGGACGGTTGGAAAGTCATCAAAGAGTGGCGCGCGGACGAACGCACGCGCCGCGTTCCGTGCATCGCTGTGACGGCTTTCACCGCCGACGCGGATAGACGGCGCGTGCTTGACGCAGGCTTTGCGGGCTATCTTGGCAAGCCTTACCACACGAAGGATTTGCTTGACGTAATCGAGCGCTCGACGCATGACGAAAAGAGCAAGAGGTAAAGTTTGTATGGCGGCCAGCGGAAAAAAAGAATTAACATCGTCGCCGCGACAAGCGCCGGAAGAAGAACTGAGCGCGGGCGTAATTCTCGTCGCGTTTGAAAAGCTGTTTGGCGGCGGGCGCGGCGTCGCAAAGTTTGCGCGCTCCGGTTTGCGCTATGTCAAATTGCCTGCGGGCGCAATTCTCGTCGAACAGAATCCGAAGAAGCATAGCGAATGGGCGGAACTTGCGAGCAAAGGCCGACGCGTCGCATGGGTCTTGCACGACGGCGAATATCTAGCGCGCGTCGTTGACGGCGAAGTTGGGTTGCTTCGTGCCGTGAATGCCAGCAGTAAAATTCGAAAATGATTGCGAGGATGGTTTATTGAGAAAACTTTTCACATTGCTTCATCGCTTCCGCGATTGTGCGTGAATCGTCATCCGGCTGTTTTTCAAGTTCAGTAATAATATTTTGATAGCTTTGCCGATTGCGGTTTTGATTCAGCTTGAATGACGCTTCAAAGCGCGCAACCGCAATTTTGAAACCGACTATGCCACGCGTTAATCTTTCCATCGTCGCCGCCGGAACTTTTGATAAATCATAGCTCGTTCGGTTTTCGTATCGCTCGACTAACTTGACAAGATGCTCGCCGAGTTCGGCTGTGTCGGTTATCAAGCGCGGTTTGCCGTAGACGTGAACAATCAGGTAACTCCACGTTGGCACGGTTGAATGCGGCTCGTCGTACCAGCGCGGCGAAATGTAAGTGTGCGCACCGCTGAAAATCGTCAAAACTTCCTCCGTTTGCTCAAGCGTTTTCCATTGCGGATTGGCGCGGGCGACATGGCCTTCCAACACGAATTGTCCCTCGGAATTTTTTGAAATTTCGATTGGAATATGCGTGGCAATTGGTTTGCCGCCGTCAAAGCTGACGACGGCGGCAAACGGATTCGCCCTGATAAACTCGACGATTTTTGTTTCGTCGGTTTCCCGAAATTGATTTTGAATAAACATTCCTTTTTTGTCTCCTTAGCAGGCGAAACTTTCTGCTGTTTTCGGGTTGGCGATGTCCTCTGCGGCACGATCAACGTGCGCGACGAAGCAGCCGACTTGACGGTTGCGAACGTGAACGAAAGAGATGTTTTCGTTTTCAAAAAGCGCTTCGATTATTTCGCCCGGGCGTTCGCCATTCGGCAGCAGACCGTCAATCATCATACCGTTTTTGTTGTAAGCCCGAAAAGCGAGCGGGAATTTAATTCTGCCGTTTTCGACTTCGGGCGGAAAAACGTCTGCGCCCATGTACGGCTCGCACACGTCGGCATGAATATAAATCGGCCCGGTTTCGTTGTATGGGTTCGCAACCGGATTGGGGCTGTAGGAAAAAACGATGCGCCGTTCGCCAGTCTTGAATTGCCGCAGACAACTGCGGCACGGACCGTATCCGCTTTCACCGGCAATCGAAACGGATAATTGATTCCCGTTTTGGTCAACCATTTTTTCGCGGATTTCCCGCGCGATTTCGTTTTTGATTGGCAGCACTTTGAATTTTGACATAGCTTCTCCTCCGGTTTTCTTTGAAACCGTTTTTACTTTGATTTTGCTTCGGTTCAGATTTTTAGGCGTGAGCCGTTTTGGATTGCTTGCTCCTGTTCGAGCAACTTCCTTTTGCGTTCGATGCCCCAAGCGTAACCGCTCAAATCGCCATTCGCGCCGACGACGCGATGACACGGGTTGACGAGCGCGAGCCTGTTTGTCGCACAGGCGCGAGCGACGGCGCGAACTGCCTTCGCGTTGCCGAGTCTTTCGGCGATTTGTTTGTACGAACGAGTTTCGCCGTAGGGAATGCGCCGAAGTTCTGCCCAGACTTGAAGCTGAAAAGCCGTCGCCTGCAAATCGAGCGGGAAGTCGAGCGTTTTGCGCGTGCCGTCGAGATGTTCGACAACCGCCCGCACGTAATTTTGCAAATCGTTTTCGTCCGGTTGAATTTCTGCGGCGGGAAATTCTTTCATTAAATTCCCGGTCAATTCTTCCTCATTCGCGCCAAACGCGACGGCGCAAACGCCTTTTTCGGTTGCCGCAACGAGCAATTTGCCCAAACTGCTGTCCGCCGTCGCAAAACGGATGCGAACATTCTTGCCGCCTTTGCGATACGTCGCCGGAGTCATTCCCAATTGCGCGTTTGCCTTTTCATACAAAGCGCGGCTCGAACCGAAACCGCTCTCATACATCGCCGTCGTCAAATCGGTTTGCTTAACTTGTTTCTTAAAATCGTCGAACCGCCGCGCGTCGGCAAACTCTTTTGGCGACACGCCTATCGTTTGTTTGAAAGTGCGCTGCAAATGCGATGCGCTGACGTTTAATTCTTCCGCCAATGCTTCGAGTGAAACTTCGCCGTTGCCGCCGCTCAGCCGTTCAATCGTTTCGCAGGCTTTGATAACCAGTTCGGTTGCCGCGCCAAGCGAATTCTCCGCCGCCGGACGACACCGCAAACAAGCGCGAAAGCCTACGCTCTCAGCTTCCATGCGAGAAGTAAAAAACACCGTATTTTCGCGTTTCGGACGACGCGACGCGCACGACGGTTTGCAATAAATTCCCGTCGAAGTTACGCCAAAGAAAAACGCTCCGTCAAAATCGGCGTCTCTCGCTTGCACGATCTTCCATCGCCATTCGTTAATTTGTTCGCTTTGTAAAATCATTTCCGTCATCACAAAATACATTTTATAAACAAACGGAATATTGTTCTATCCGATTATTACTTTCAAATTCTTTTTTCAAAATGTTAATGTAATTTTCTGAGAAGCTGTTGTGATGATGGATTAAGAAACGATGAAGAAGGATTAAATGAATGGCGCTGATCGGAGCTAACGAACTTAAACGCAAGATGCTGATTACGGTTGACGCGCAGCCTTTCACGGTTGTTGAAGTATTCTTCGCATCGCCGACGGCGCGCGGCGCGGCGACGATGGTACGCACGCGCCTTCGTCACCTGTTGACCAACGCAGTGCTGGAAAAAAGCTTTCGCTCAAGCGAGAAATTCGCGGAGCCTGACGTGCAATTTGCGCCCGCTTCGTTTCTCTATAACGACGCCGAAGGCTTTCATTTCATGGATGAATCATCTTATGAACAATTCACTTTTACGAACGAGCAGATCGCCGATGATCGCGGCTATCTCAAGGAAGGCACGTCGCTCCAGATACTAAAACTCGATGGCGCGCCCGTCTCGATCCAACTTCCGCAGTTCGTCGAACTCATAGTCGCCTCGACTGAACCCGGAATGCGCGGCGACACGGCGGCGGGCGGCGCAAACAAGCAAGCGACGCTCGAAACAGGCATCGGCGTCCGCGTCCCGCTCTTTATCAAAGAAGGCGAGACTGTCCGCGTCAATACCCAAACAGGAGAAGTCGCTGGCAGAGCGTGACACCTAACTGTGTATTTGTCAGCCGGTACACTGGTAAGACTTAATTCATAAGGCTCATAACGGCGCTCTTACTACTGAGCAGAGAATCACCAAGCAATTGAAACTCACCGCCAGTTTTGTGCGCGAGCATCTGCTGCCGCCGCGCCTGAGAGTGTTCAAGTGGCTCACCGCTCCGCAAAAGTGATAAGCGGTCAGTTCATTTTTTATCTTGACGCTTGGCGAGCAAGGTGTAGAATTGCTGGCACCTGAGCGTTGCTTGTCGTGTATTGAGGACGCGATAAGATTGAGGCTGAATGTCTCCGCTCCCTCAGAATCTCCCTAAATGATTCTGTGGAAGAGAGCGGCGCGGGGTGAGGACGCGCCGCTTTCGCTTTTTCAGCGATCACTACCAGATTCCAATCTGTTGCTTGCCCTACTCGTTACAAGTAAATTTGCAACGATTTTTGTTGCATTGTACGAGGATTTTTGTTGCATTGTACGAACAAATTATTTAAGCTTCGCGCGTGCATATCTCAGCGTCGGTTTCCCGATTTTCGTGCCCTCTACCGACGAAAGCTTTCGCACACACGACGACCTTACTGCGCGTGAGGCGATCACAGCAGTTAGAAACGATCTGACAAATGAATGACGGCCTAGATTCTAGGCAGTAGGTTGAGCAGAGCAAGCAAGACCTGCGTGAGTGAATTAACGGCGGTGACTGTGCTTGATGTGCTGCTTGTAGCGGTAACTCCCGTCTCCATGTCACCGGCTACCGTTGCGGTAGATTGGGCTGTCACTGGCGATGTTAATGTAGTGTCCATCTGTCCCGCAAAGCCTGAGAAAGAGAGCGTCAGCGTCAAGACCGTCGCTGCCGTAGTGAGTCGAAGTTGTTTCATAGTGTCTCCTGAAGAAAGTTAAGGATGATACGCCCAGAACATAGCGCGCCAAAATTGAAGCGAAAAATCATTCATAGCTATTATAGGCAAAAAGTTGGCGACATGCGGAAAATTCCGCAGGGAAGGATAAAGGTAATCCTTACATGAGTTTACAGATACAGCTTCTTAGTCAAATTGATGACCCCACGCTGAATAGTGACGAACGGGCACGGCTTCGCTGCCAACTTGCCAGAGAACTTGAACAGGGCGGCAACTATCAAGCTGCACACAGCGCAATAGGTGTCTTGTGGCAACGCATCGGCGAACGACCACAGCTTGACGGCCTCGACCAGCGCACAACAGCCGAAGTGTTGCTCTGCGCCGGACTATTGACGGGCAGGATTGGCAGCGCCAGACAGGTTACAGGAGCGCAGGAAACCGCCAAAGACCTCATAAGCGAGAGCCGTGCAATCTTCGAGTCGCTTAATCTTACAGCCAAAGCAGCAGAGGCGCAGATAGAGATAGCACATTGCTATTGGAGAGAAGGTGCGTTCGATGAAGCGCGCGTTACGCTACGCGATGCGATCAGATGTCTTGACGATGCAGACAGTGAACTAAAAGGCTTGGCTTTGCAGCGCCTCGCAGTAGTCGAAAGAACAGCAACTCGCTACAACGATGCTCTACGCATCTTGGAGAACGCCGCATCTCTAATCGAAGCGTGCGACAGCCACACTCTTAAAGGGAATTTCCATAACACGCTCGCTACTCTGCTAGAGAATCTTGGCATAGCAGAACACCGCGAAGATTACACAGATCGCGCACTTGTCGAATATGCCGCCGCCAGCTTCCATTACAAGCAGGCCGGACACACGCGCTATCGTGCTCGTGTCGAAAACAACTTAGCTTTCCTTTTGTACAAACTTGGAAGATTCAACGAGGCGCACGAGCACATTGACCGCGCCCGTCGCTTATTCGTCGGCCTCAAAGATAGCGGCAGCGTCGCGCAGGTGGACGATACGCGAGCGCGTGTGCTTCTTGCGCAAGGCCGCAACTCCGAAGCCGAAAGGATCGCCATCGTATCCGTACACACACTCGAAAAAGGCGGCGAGCAAGCTTTACTCGCCGAATCTCTCACCACCCACGGCATCGCCCTCGCGCGTCTCAAGCACTATGCACAGGCGCGCTCGACGCTGCAACGCGCTATCGAAGTAGCTCACACCGCAGGCAGCAACGAAGCGGCGGGGCTGGCCGCGCTCGCCATCATCGAAGAACTAAGCGACCAACTTTCACGCGATGAATTGCGCGTGATCTACCAGCGCGCCGATGATCTACTCGCCAAATCGCAGCACCCGGAGACGCCCGCACGTTTAATCTCTTTAGCGCGCCGCATATTTGACATCGAAGAGAACTGCGCCAAAGAGTTCAGCGCGCCAAACTTCATTTATACCTCAGAGCAGGCCGAGACCTTGCTACGCAACGCGCATCACGTCGCCGCCACAACCAGCACCATCCTTATCACCGGCGAGACCGGCACAGGTAAAGAAGTCCTTGCGCGCATGATCCACGAATGGAGCGGGCGCACCGGTGAACTTATCGCTATCAACTGCGCCGCGATTCCCGACGCTTTGATCGAATCCCAACTCTTCGGCCACAAAAAGGGTAGCTTCACAGATGCCATCGCAGACTATGCCGGAGCAGTTCGCCAAGCCGCAAATGGGACGCTTTTCTTAGACGAGATCGGCGAGTTGAGCACGAGCCATCAAGCCAAGATACTACGTCTCATTGAAAACGGAGAAATACATCCCGTCGGCGCATCCATACCGGAAAGAGTTGACGTGCGAATTATCGCCGCCACCAACCGTCACCTTCAAGAGCGCGTCGCACAGAAACTTTTCCGCGACGATCTGCTTTATCGTCTTAACACTTTTCACTTGGAGATTCCGCCGCTCAGAGAGCGTCAAGACGACATACCGGCCATTGCCGAGTATTTCATCAAAGAGATGCAGGAGCGCCACCGCAGGCACATGACTTTCGCGCCCGAAGCAATCGCGGCGATGCGTTTGCTGCCGCTTAGAGGCAATGCGCGCGAACTGCGATCTTTGATTGAGCGCACAGTATTGACGGCCAAAGACAATGCGACGATCACAGTTGAAGCCGTCGAAACCATTGCCTTGCGGCAGACGCAACACGCGGGCTTTGCGCATCCATGGACAAACTTTTCGCTCAAGGAAGAAGTGCGGCTACTAGAAGAACGCTTTATCGAATTGGCGCTCAAAGAAGCGAAAGGCATGATTACATGCGCCGCCCGTTTACTTGGATTGCACCACGACACGCTGAATTATCGCCTCACACATAAAAATAAAAACTTGCAGCACAAGCGCACTCCCATGGAGCCGCGCAAACGTAGCATCATTCGTCGCTTGCAGAAATAACAAAAAACAGCAGCGGTTGGACTAAGCTCTGTGACCATGTAGCTGGAAAGCGAATGAGGCGTGTGCTCTCTAATTCGCAAAGAGTGCGGCGGTGCGGTTACTCGTGAGCAGGGCGCGCGCCGCGTCGTAGACTTCATCGGTTTCTATCTCCGTCACTAAATGACGGCTGTGAATGACGCGGTGGCGCGCTTCAAGCGGAACATAACTGTTTGGCGCAGCGCCGTTGAACAACGCGACGACGCTCGTGCCGACGGCGGTTGCGATGTGCATCGGCCCCGTGTCGTTAGAGATAAAAACAGAGAGCCGCGCGAGCAGCGAAGCGAGTTGCGGGATCGTCAGTTGATCGAAAACAATTGTGCGCGGCGGAAACACTGCGCGCATCTCACGCACCAGCCCGCGCTCTTCCGGCCCCGCTAACAGCGCGATTCGCACGGAATCGTTGCGCACAAGACGTTCGGTCAATTCCGCAAAACGTTCGAGCGGCCAACGGCGGCTTGGATGCCCCGCGCCGGGAAATACTCCGACAAGCGGCGCGTCCGTTATATGCGCCTTTTCTTTTCTCAACATTTGTTCAATAACACGGTCATCATCGGCGCGCGTCTGCAACTTCGGCACGCGCGCCACATCTTCATCATTGCTGTGTATGCCGAGCGGAACGAGTACGTCCAAATAACGATCAATGGCGTGTTTCGTCGCACGATAGTCTTCGACGGGCGGCTGCGGGCGAAAGTTTGCGAGCAAGTCGAGCGATCTGCCGGGACGCCTCGCGTAAAGTCTGTGCGGCGCGCGCGACAGAAGCCCAAGCAAATTAGTTTCCGATAAGCTGTGCAGATCAATCACGAAATCGAAGCGCGCACGGCGTACTTCTTTCACCACGCGTGCGATGCGTAGGGGTGCAAGCAATTTTGATCCGTCGCGCAACTGCACGCGGTCAACGGCAAGCGTCGCGTCTGCGTAACAGGACATTTCGATGACGGGCACAGTAGCTTTTCCGGCGGCGACGGTGATGCGCGCACGCGGGAAACGCTTCCTGATCGCACGAAGTGCGGGAAGGCTCAGCACTACGTCACCGAGTTGGCCGAAGTCTATGACGAGTATGTTCTGTGGATCGAAGTTCACTGCGAAAGAAGTTACTCAAGGAAAGAATTTGCTCAAGTGGCGCGCGTCGGTTCTTTGCCCGATGATTTTAAGCGTCGGTGCGAGAAAGCTTTTCAATCTTCCTTCAAAAGCCTGCGGATGAGATCGGCTAATTTCTCAAAGTCAACCGGCTTGTTGAGATAGCCGTCAATGCCTGCGTCAATGGCGGCTTTGCGAAAACCTTCTGTGGAAAAAGCCGTGAGCGCAATCACCGGCACGTTTTCCAAACCGGCTTGCTGGCGTATGCGACGCGTCGCGCCGAATCCGTCAAGTTCCGGCATGTGTATGTCCATGATAATCAAATTAGGCTGCGCGAGCGTCGCAATCTCAATGGCGCGCGCTCCATTTTCGGCGGTCAGCACGCGGTAATTCTTGCTCTGCAACCACAAACCGAGCATCACAAGATTATCGCTGAAATCATCAACCACCAAAATCGTTGGTGCGTGTGTCGGGTTCTCGTTCTCGTCAGTCACGTGCTTATTATACTTCGTCTGTCAGGTTACGGCGTAGCTCTCAAAAGCCTTTGCATGAAAAACAGCGATGAAGCGCTCGCCTTCGGGTTGCAGCACGCGCGACTTCTTTTGATCTTTAAGTCTCGCGCAAATCGCGTCCGGTCATTTCTGCGGGTTGTTCAACGCCGAGCAGACCGAGCATCGTCGGCGCAATGTCTTCGAGCGCGCCGCCTTCGCGTAATTTCAAGCCGAGCGAGGCTTCGTCTATGAAGTGAAATGGCACGAGGTTCGTCGTGTGCGCTGTATGAATGCCGCCTGTTTGCGGATCAATCATTTGTTCTGCGTTGCCGTGATCGGCGGTGACAAGGCAACGCCCGCGCGCGGTCTTCATCGCTTTCATAATCCAGCCGAGACATGTGTCAACGTACTGCACTGCTTCGATGGTTTTGTCGAGACGTCCCGTGTGCCCGACCATATCTGCGTTGGCAAAGTTAATGATAAAAACATCCGTTTCGTTTTCTTCAATCGCGCGCAAAACTTTGTCCGTGATTTTGAAGGCGGACATTTCCGGTTCGAGATCGTAAGTGATGACTTTCGGCGAAGGCACGAGCAGGCGACGTTCGCAAGCGTATTCCTGTTCGACGCCGCCGTTGAAAAAATATGTCACGTGCGCGTACTTTTCCGTTTCCGCCAAGCGATAATTGCGCACGCAAGGCGAAGCAGCGAAAACTTCCGCGAGCACGTTGCGGTGATGGTGCGGCAAAAAGGCGATGGGCAGCGGAAACGTTTTGTCGTACTGCGTCAGGCACATGTAAGCGATCTGCGGCCTGCCCGGTGTTGGAAAGCCGTCGAAGCCGGGCACTGCGAGTGCTTCTGTGATTTGCCGCGCGCGGTCGGAACGAAAATTAAAGTTGATGACGGAATCGTTGTCTTTGATCGTTGCAACGGGTTCGTTCGTTTCGCGCATCACGACAATCGGCTCGATGAATTCATCGGTCACGCCGCGCTCGTAAGAACGCTTGATCGCTTCGACGGGATCAATGACAGGTTCGCCCGTTCCTTGGATAAGCAGATCATACGCGCGTCTGGTTCGCTCCCAACGCTTGTCTCGATCCATCGCGTGAAAGCGCCCGATGACGGAAGCGATGCGCCCGCAGCCGATCTCGGTGCATTTAACTTGCAACGCTTCGACGTAGCCGTAAGCGGAAGTGGGCGGCGTGTCGCGCCCGTCCAGAAAGCAATGCACATAGACGCGTTGCAGCCCGCGTTCTTTCGCCATGCGCAGAAAGGCGTAAACATGTTCCTGCGACGAATGAACCTGACCGTCGGAGAGAAGTCCGATCAAGTGCAACGCGCCGTCACGCGATTTTGCATTGTCCATTGCGCGGACGATTACTTCGTTGTGGAAGAATTCGCCCGTCTCAGTCGCGTGGTCAATGCGCGACACGTCCATGCGAACCACGCGGCCTGAACCGATGTTCAAATGGCCGACTTCGGAATTGCCCATCACGCCGGGCGGCAATCCGACGCGCGTGCCGGATGCCTCTAGAAGCGTGTGCGGATATTTTTCGCGCAGTTCGTCGTAATAAGGCGTCGCGGCGAGCGCAATAGCGTTGCCTTCAAGCAAAGGCGAATAGCCCCAGCCGTCAATGATGATGAGCGCGAGCGGCCCCTGTCTGTTCGTCGTCAAGTGCGATTCTCCCTTGAACTTTTGGTGCAGTAAATCTGTATCTTTGAATTTCTATTTCAGACTTCTCACCTGCGCAAGTAACGCTGCGTCGTTATCGTTTCGCCGCGCGAGCTTTTTTCTGCTGCTTAGCGGACGATGCCAGCGCCTTTTTTGTTTCGGGCAAAGTTCCCTGCGCGAGTTGATAAAAAGCGGCGCGTCCGGGAAAGCGCGCGGCTCCACGCAAATCTTCTTCGATGCGCAACAATTGATTATATTTCGCGATGCGATCCGTGCGCGATAAGCTTCCGGTCTTGATCTGGCCTGCACCTGTGGCGACGGCGAGGTCTGCGATAAAAGGGTCTTCTGTTTCGCCGGAGCGATGCGAAATAATTGCGGTGCGATTGTGTGTCTTAGCCAGCTCAATGCAGTCGAGCGTTTCGGTGAGCGTGCCGATTTGATTGACTTTGATGAGAATCGAATTAGCACAACCTTGCTCGATGCCTTTTTGCAGAAACTTTGTGTTGGTGACAAACAGATCGTCGCCGACGAGTTGCATCTGCTCGCCAAGTTCATCCGTTAAAGTTTTCCAACCATCCCAGTCATTCTCCGCCATGCCGTCTTCGATGGAAATAATCGGATATTGTTCCGCCCAATTTTTCCAGTACGCAACCATCTCGTCGCTCGATAGTTTGCGTTTGTCAGATTTCTTAAAGACGTAAGACGAGCCATCGTAGAATTCGCTCGCTGCCGGATCAAGCGCGAGCATGACATCGCGCGTCGTTTTATAACCCGTTTGATTAATTGCTTCGAGAATCGTTTCGATTGCTTCTTCGTTTGATCTCAAGTTCGGCGCGAAGCCGCCTTCGTCGCCGACGCTTGTGGCGAGTCCACTCTTCTTCAAAACAGCTTTCAGCGCATGAAAAATTTCCGCGCCTGTTTGCAGCGCATCACGGAAAGTTTCAGCGCCGACGGGAACAACCATGAATTCCTGAAAGTCTACGTTGTTGTCCGCGTGCGCACCGCCGTTCAAAATGTTCATCATCGGCAACGGCAGCAAGCGCGCGTTCGGGCCGCCGAGATATTTATAGAGCGGAAGTTCGACGTAAGCCGCCGCCGCCCGCGCCGTCGCCATCGAAACGGCAAGCAACGCATTTGCGCCGAGCTTCGCTTTGTTTTTCGTGCCGTCCAGAGCAATTAGCGCCGCGTCAATCTCTGCTTGATCGAGCGCTTCCATGCCTTCAATTTCCGGCGCGATTATTTCCTGTACGTTATGGACAGCCTTCAAGACGCCTTTGCCGCCGTAACGATTTTTGTCCGCGTCGCGCAGTTCGACTGCTTCATGCTCGCCGGTTGATGCACCAGAGGGAACGGCGGCGCGCCCAACCTCGCCGCCGATCAATAAAACTTCCGCCTCGATGGTCGGATTGCCGCGCGAATCCAAAATTTCGCGCGCCGTGATCTGCTCAATCATGCTCATAAGGAATTTTATGCTCCTGCTCAATGAATCAAAAATTTACGAAAGGAACTTTAACATTTGACTTGTCACTAAGAAAAGTCCGTTAACGCAATGCCGGTTGACGAAACTATCTCTTAACAAAACTTTGCAGGGGACAAATAATTTATGATAAGTTCTCACCCGTAACTACTCGTTGATAAGGCATAAGGTGTATCGAATGAGAAGAGATAAGCGAATGCGTAACATCACGCGCGTTGATTATGCGCGCAAAAACCAGCATGGTTGGTGGGTCAGAATACATCGTGACGGAGAAATGATTCATAAGTTTTTCAGCGACGCCGCCTGTCGTGGTAAAAGCAACGCGCTGCATGAAGCCAAACAGCACCGTGACGCGTTGCTGCAAATTTATCCGAAGCCGGAACGCGGCAACATGTTCAACAAAACAAATTCTCGCAACCAGAGCGGCTACGCAGGCATACACAAAACGCGCTCGATCAAAAGAGGAATTTACTACGAAGTCTGGCAGGCGGGCTGGGTGTTGCCAAACGGCAAACGCGTCAACCGGAAGTTTCATTTTTCGCTTGATGGACGCAGCGAAAAAGAGGCTCTGCAGCTTGCGATTAAAGCCAGAGCGGAAGGACTCAAGATGATTAAAAGAATGTCCGAAGACAAAAACGAAAAACGTATATCTTACAAAGCGAAAGCCGTCGCCAAGAAATCGAAAAAAGCCCGCACAGCATAACGCACGCGCTTATCTATTATCCTTAGACCGCCGCGCCGTCACCTGAAACTACCGCTTCCTGCTCCTGCGGCGCTTCCGTTTTTTGCAGGCGCACGCTACGAACGCGGCGACGTTCGACGCGTTCGATATGAAACAAGAGTGAGTCATGCTTAATTGTCTCGCCGGGTTCGAGTACGTGGCCTGCTTCGGTCATCAAGAATCCGGCGATGGTCGTGTAGGTTTCGGATTCCGGTAAGTTGAGATGCAGGCGGCGATTAAGGTCGCGCACGGCAAGGCCGCCGTCGAGCAAGTACGTTCCGTCGCGCTCTTCCATAATCTGCTCGTTCACTTCTTCGTCGTGTTCGTCGGAAATGTCGCCGACGATTTCTTCCAACAAATCTTCGAGCGTGATGACGCCTTCGACGCCGCCATGCTCGTCAACTACAAAACCGAAGTGCGCTTTGGCGCGCTGCATTTGCCGCAGCACGTCTTCGAGGCGCGCAGTATCGACAACGTAAAGCGGCGCTTGCAAAACATGTTCGAGGCGAAAAGTTTCGGGACGCAAAAGATACGGCAATAAATCTTTGCTATGAATAAAACCGATCACGTCGTCCAACGATTCGCGGTAAACGGGCATACGCGAATAGCCGTGTTGACGAAATGATTTGGCGATGTCTTCGAGCGAACAATCGCTTGAGATGGCCGTCATTTCCGTGCGCGGCACCATCGCTTCACGCACTAGCGTATCGGAAAATTCAAAGACCTTGTGAATCAGGCGTTGCTCATCTGCTCCCAAGTGACCGCTTGCGCGTGAAATATCAACGAGTTGTTTTAGTTCCATCTCGGTGTAAACAGCCGCGTGTTCGAGCGAAGTTTTGATACCGAAAAGGCGTCCGAGCGCGGTGCTGGTTTTGTTGAGCACCCAGATCGGAGCGCTGAAGACTCTGGCGAAAAGTTGGAGCGGGCGAGCGACGATCACGGCGAGCGTTTCGGCGCGGTCAAGCGCCAACATTTTCGGCATCAATTCGCCGATCACGATATGTAGGAAAGTAATAATGGCAAAGGCGATGGCGATAGCCGTGCCGTGTGCGATGGCGTAAGCCGTAGTTCCTTCGTGGGCGAGGCGCGCGGCGGTCGGCAAAAGCAGCGCCGCGATGGTCGGTTCGCCAAGCCAGCCGAGCGCAAGCGAAGCGAGCGTGACGCCGAGTTGCACTGCGGAAATGAACGTCGTGGGATTATCAACTAAACTCAGCGCGATGCGTGCGCTTTTGCCTCCGGCTTCGGCGCGTGCTTCGAGTTTCGCGCGGCGCGCAGAGACAAGCGCAAACTCTGCGCCAACGAAAAAGCCATTGAGCACAACGAGGATCAAGACAGCCGAAAGCTTGAGCGCCGCTTCCGTAAATGTGACGGATTCGGGAAGCGCTGCTTCGCTGAAAAGGAGAATGTAGAGATGCCTGGCGGGTTCGTCCATGCGTGTCAGATGAAAGAGCAGACGTAAAATTTCGTGGTGCTCAATCTCATGTTTGAAAATTATATCATGCGCGGGCGCACAGAAGTTAAAGCAAAACGCCGCACAACAATTTATTTACAGGGTAGGTGGTTTGCGCGCAAGTTTCAGACACAGGAGTGTAGCAAGGGCACGGAAAGCGCCGAAAGCAGTTTCGATTATTGAAGAAGCTGAATGCTTAGTGACCGGCGCTCGCTCCGGCGGCACGCGCGCGCGCAGGTTGGCGTTCGTGTTTCGAGCAGGCACGCGCCAGTGCTTGTTCGACGCGTGGCTCAACGTTGCATTCGGCCTGTCGGCAAACGACCGATAGCTCTGAGATAACAAGATAATGCGCACGTTCGAGCATACGTTGTTCGCGGAAACTAAGCGGCTTGAGATGGCTCAGATAGGTAAGATTTTTGAGCACGTCGGCGACGGCGAAAATATCGCCTGTGCGCATTTTATCGGAGAAATCTTTGAAGCGATCTTTCCAATCGTGCGCGGGCGCGTTGAAATCGTCCGCCAGATTTTTTAACAAAAGTTCGCATTCGCCCGATGTGATCGGATAGCGCAGGCCAACTTCATCGGCGTTGGCAACCGGGACTAAGACAACCGAGTTGGTTGCCGCAAGACGAAGCGTATAGAAAGGAAGCGAGGCCGCGCCGATCTGTTTGTGCTCGATCTCTTCGATGGTTCCGACCCCGTGATTGGGATAAACAACTTTCTGGCCGACCTTGAAGCCTACCATAGCACCTCCACTCAATTGTAAAAATCAGACTTCACGCCGCACGCGCGGGTCTGCTTGGTTAACCCATTGTCTTGAGGGCGACGCTTGCCGGGCGCGTCGGATACATGTTCAATTCTCACAAAAGTGTAACAAGCCGTGCAATGAAGCGTCAAGCAATTTAGTCATGTGAGGAATGAATCAACGCTTGAAAGAGTAAAGAGAAGGCAGATGGTCTTGATACAAACCGGCAGTTTGAAAACTGAGTGAAGAGCAATAATGTGAATCAAAAGTTGAAATGACAGACAAGCCTAAAGCGATCAATCCATCGGAAACTCTTGAACAGGTTGATCCGAAATTGGACAAAGTCAAATAAGAGATCAAAGCTTGCGGCTCAAATCCTGAATACAGAATTTTTATTTCTCCCCGCGCTCTATCTCGACTGTCGTCTCAAGTTCGACGACTAATTTACGCACGCCCGGCTGGTCGAACGGTTCAAGCAGTCGCAACGATTCATCAAGTATGCGCCGCTGGTATTCGGGCTGTGACGGGTGTCCCGCCACGCTGCCGAATGTGCCTTTGTAATAAACGGCGCGCGGCGGACGAACCATATCAACTACGTCGCGCGCAACGGCCAGCATCATCGTCGCAACGCCTGCGTCTTCGAGCGCACGCGCGACAAGCGCCGTTGATTGATGGCACAAGCGCGAAGCCGGAACGAGTAGCGCCGCATTGACTTCGTAACGCTTCACGCGCGCAATCAATTCCGGCAACATTGTGTTCGTCATCTGCGCCGCGTCGGGAATGAATCCACAAAAGCTCCAGAACACGGGGTTCAATTGACCGATAATGCCGTTGCCCGCAAACTCGAAAAGACGATCAATCGGAAACTGCGCATTCCTGTCCTGCAACACGGCCTGCGGATCAAACCCGCGCGCCGCGTAACGCAAATCTTCCGCTTCAACCTCGACGGGTATTTCACGGAACGTCACGTCGCCGCCCGGCGCGCTTGTGTCGAAAGCCTGCGTGCCATCAATGTACGCGCCCGCCGAACCGATCAATGCGAGGTTAAGCATCGGCAGCGCGCGCCCAAGGGGACGAAATGGCGCACGCTTATTTTCGATGAAAGGATAATCGCTTCCGACATCACCATCAGAAGCTTGCGCCCGATTCTTTTCCTGCCAACGACCGTAGCGCCCGCGCCAATCATCAATTTTCTCAATCGTCTCCATCAAACGTGTCCCCATTCCTCTTTTAAGAATCTACTTTACGCAACGCGATCAAAAAAAACGCGGCGAGCGCTGAGAGCACAGCGACGCCGAGCGCGATCACGGAATACACATGCCACTGCCCGAACGTGATGCGCAAAGGATCATTCGCCGCTACGGTTTCAACCGGACGCTGTATTGCAACGCGCAATTGCTCGAGCCGCGCGGTGATGATCCACTGCCCTATGCCCGTCGCCGTTGCGACGATTGCGAGCGCGATCATCTCCGCGCGATACATCGCTTTTCTTCCGGCGCGGCGAAGCACAGGCGCGCTCAAAAGCAGTAGTAAACTGATAACAAACCCGCTCATATTTACTACTGCGAGCGTGCGCGAAACGATTGCTCCCGCTAACTCGCGCGACGCGGTGAGCACCGCAAACGCGTTCGGAGCAACCGTTGCGCCAAAGAAAATCGCCGCTCCCAACCACATCGCAACCAGCAACAATCGCACAGCATAAAGCGTCACGGCAAACCCGCGTCGCCCGTCAATCTCATTATCAAGATCAACATTTCGCGCATTAATGTGCGGATTGATTTCTTCAATTACATTCATCGTTTAATAACGCGGCACGCTTGGGTCAACTTCCCAAGACCAGAGATCAATGCCGCCCGTTAGATTGCGTAAACGACTGAACCCATCGCGCGCCAACACTGTACAAACCTGCGCGCTACGCATTCCATGATGGCACATAAACACAATCTCTTCGTCCGGCTCTAATGTGCCGCTCCATTCATCGAAACAGCTCAAAGGCAGCAAACGCGCGTCCACGATTCGCGCCAGCTCAAATTCTTCCGGCTCACGCACGTCAATCAGCGTCACGGCCTCGCCGCCTTTCATGCGCGTGGATAATTCTTCCGGTGAAATATTTTCGTAATCCATCTCGATTTTACGCGAAAGTTCACAAACGGCGCGAACTTGTCGCACTCTGCGCTTTCTGTAATCTTGACGCGATAACTTTCGCCGCCGTTGCGCCCGCGCCTACTGCGCCGCTGATCGTCGGCGCAAGCGGCTGTGAAACGTCGCCAATCGCAAACACGTTCGCCACGTTCGTCTCCATCTCGCCTGTCACCGCAATGTAACCACTTTCATCCAGTTCTGTTTGCTCACGAAATAATTCCGTATTCGGTTCGACTCCGATGCGTATGAGGACTGCGCGCACGGCCATCTCGAAAGATTCGCTCGCGCCCGCGCGCAAAATTTCAACTGCTTCAACTTCGCGCTCGCCCTTGATGCGCCGGAGCGTCGCTTCCGTAAGAATCGTGATGCGTGGATCACTGCGCAAACGTTCTGTGAATTCGGCGCGCGCCCGAAGTTTTACGCCGCGATGAACAAGCGTTACGGTCGGGCAAACTTCCGCGAGCAACAAAGAGTTTTCCGCCGCTGCATCACCTCCACCGACAACGCACACGTCACGTCCCGCCATCAACTCTCTGTCATGCGTCGCCGATTCAAAAACACCGCGCCCCTCTAATTCCCTTTCGCCCGGAACGTTCAATCTACGTCGGCGCACGCCCGTCGCAATTATCAAACAGCTAGACTGAAGTTCTTCACCGCCGTGCAATCTAACGCGTTTTGCTCGCACGTCAACACTTTCAATCGCAACCTCCGTCCGCAAATCTAAATCACGATCTTTGACTTGCCTCGCGAACACATCACGCAACTCGCGCCCGTTCTGCGCGCACGCACCGAGATGATTTTCAATTCTGTTATAAACCCACAGAAGTTGCCCGCCGATTTCCTGATTCGCTTCAAGCGCGACAGCATCTAAACCAAGTTCGTCACACCACAACGCGGCAGACAATCCAGCCACCCCCGCGCCGATGATAAGCACGTCGTACATTCGTTTGAAACAGTTTACGGTTTTCGGTTTACAGTTTTCAGTTGGCAATCAGCAATTGCCTTGCATGATCGTCAACGAGCTATTTCTCTATCAATCGCATTTGCTGAAAACTGAAAACTCGAAACTGAAAACTGTTCACTTCCTTCTATATCGCGCGACGAAAGTATCAAGCGCGTCGCTTGCCACGTCGCGCGCAAACTGCTCGCGTAGCACCGCGCCGTAAACCGTTATGTCGCGTCCGAGCATACGCAATCGTTTGCCCGCCGCGTCGTTCGTGATGTTTCCTTCCGCATCAAAATCTTCATCGCCGTGAACGGCCACGCCATACGGCAAACTCCATCCGTAACACTGCCGCACGGCGGTGCGCATTTGATCCATCGCGGTCAAGCCCTTTTCGTGCGACGAGCACAGATAACCGAAAACTTTTCCGGCAAATTCCGTCCAGTGATAATCCAGAAAATTCTTCAGCGCGCCCGACATAGAGCCATGATAATCGGGCGTCGCCAGCACAAACGCATCCGCCCACTCGACCGCCTTCTTAGCTTTTTCGATGCCTTCATTCGTAATCGTTGACTGCGGACGATACATCGGCAAATCAAGCTCGCGCAAATCAAGCAGACGTGTCTCTGCGCCCTGCGCGCGTGCTGCATCAAGCGCGATGCTCAAAGCGCGCGCAGAGGTTGATGCATCGCGCATACTTCCAGACACGCCCAACACATTAATCGCCACTCCTTAATCCGCTCCTCGAATCATCCAATGCGATTGCTCGTCAATACATCTTCGCTTACGATTAACCAGCACCAAAGTGTAACGCATTTTCCGGCGCGGCGCGAAATTCCCGTTCGTCAAAACGTATAACGGCAGGCTACAATACGACAAACTTTACTGAACCTAAAACAGAATCGTGAGGGACACTCGATGAACCAGAATCCTAACAATCAATTAATGAGCGAAATTACGCCGACTGAGCTTAAACAGCGTTTGGACGCGGGCGACGACGTGCAAATCATAGACGTGCGCGAGCAGAACGAATACGATGTTGCGCGCCTGCCGAACTCGAAACTGATCCCACTCGGCCAAATCATCCATCGTATGTCCGAGATAGACACGGAGCGCGACACAGTCGTTCATTGCAAAGGCGGCGGACGAAGCGCACGCGCCATCGAAGCGCTGCAACGCGCGGGCTTCAAAGGCAAGCTCATCAACTTAAAGGGCGGCATCGGCGCATGGTCAAACGAAGTCGATCCGAGCGTGCCGAAGTATTAGGGAACAGTTTTCAGTTTCCGGTTTTCAGTTTTCAGCATTTAATGCTAATCGCAAAAGCGTGCTTCGCAAGCAGGCTAGCGGCGCGTTAGAATACCCATCAGGAGGATTTACCAACATGTCACTTGTGATGTACGTCAAGCCGGGCTGTCCTTATTGTCAGGAGGCGCGTGATTACTACACTTCGCACAATATTTCGTTTACTGAATACGACGCGCAGAATGATCTCAAACGGCGCGCCGAAATGTTCGCTTATGCGGACGATGATCCGACCGTGCCGTGCATCGTGCAGGACGGCAAATACATTGGTTCCGGCTGGGGCACGCCACCGCGTGGTTGAACCGTGCATGACTAACGCGAGCCGTGCGCCCGCTAATCATTTCGCATCTGAAAACTTCATTCGACGCGCGTCCGAGCGAGCCGCAGCGCTTTGTGCTTCGCTTCCCAAACGCGCGTCGCCGCTGTTAATCTTTTTAGCAACCCACAGGAAACGCACATGAAAAAAGCGTATATCTTCTTTATCGTTCAACTCTTACTGTTTTCCATCATGCTCTCAAACACAGACAATCCAACATCAATCGCCAACGCGCAAACAAATTCGCAGGCCACGCCGAACCCGCCCGTCGCCAAAAAAAATCTGAAGACAATCAACACACACGGCGACGAGCGTGTGGATAATTATTTCTGGCTGCGCGAAAAATCGAACCCGGAAGTCATCGCTTATCTCGAAGCCGAAAACGCTTACACGGATGCGTTGACCAAATCAACCGAAGCATTGCAAGCCAGCCTCTACAAAGAAATGATCGGGCGCATCAAGGAAACCGACCAAACAGTGCCGTATCATCTAGGCGATTATTTTTATTACTCGCGCACTGAACAAGGCAAGCAATACCCTATCTACTGCCGCAAGCGCGACAATGCTTCACCTGCTGCAAAAGAAGAAATCACGCTCGATTTGAATGAACTGGCAAAGGGACACAAATTCCTCGGCCTCGGCGCGTATGCCGTCAGCGAAGACGGAAATCTTTTAGCCTACACGACCGACACGACGGGCTTTCGTCAGTACACGCTTCAACTCAAAGATTTGCGCAACGGTCAACTTCTCCCCGAAAAGGTGGAACGCGTTGATGCCGTGATGTGGGCGCGTGACAATCGCACGATCTTTTACGTCACGGAAGACCCTGTTACCAAACGCTCCAACAAATTCTTTCGCCACGCACTCGGCACGGACAAACATGATCTCGTCTACGAAGAAAAAGATGAGCTATATGACTTAAACGCCGAACGCTCGCGCGATAAACAATTTATCTTCGTCACTTCTGCCAGCAAAACAACTACGGAAGTCCGTTACTTTCCGACGAGTGATCCAAACGCTGCGTTGCGCGTTGTTCACCCGCGCCAGAACGATCTTGAATATTACCTAGATCATCGCGGCGATTCCTTTTACGTACGCACCAACGACCATGCCAAAAATTTTCGCGTGATGACCGTGCCCGTCAATGATCCACGCAAAGACAATTGGAAAGAATTCGTCGCGCACAATCCGAAAGTAAAGCTCGATGACATTGATCTCTTCAGCAACTATTGTGTTGTGAGCGAACGCGAAAATGGTTTGCAGTATGCGCGCGTTATTGACTTGCAAAACAATAAAGCGCAGCGCGTCGAATTCGCTGAACCCGTTTACGCGCTCGCCGGTGAAGCCAACCCGGAATTCAATTCAAACAAGTTTCGCTTTCGCTATCAATCGCTCGTCACGCCGCCTTCCGTTTACGATTACAACATGGAGACGCGCGCGCAAAAGCTTTTGAAGCAAACGGAAATTCCCAACTACGATCCAACGAAGTACACCTCCGAACACCTGTTTGCCACAGCGCCGGACGGCACACGCGTTCCCATCTCTGTCGTTTACAAAAAAGGAACAAAGCGCGACGGACGCAATCCGACCTTGCTCTACGGCTACGGTTCTTACGGCATCTCGATTCCAGATGCGTTCAACGGCTCGCGGCTGAGCTTGCTTGATCGTGGCTTCGTCTACGCCATCGCGCACATACGCGGCGGCGGCGAAATGGGCGAAGAGTGGCGCGACGCTGGCAAGATGAATAATAAACGCAACACGTTTACGGATTTCATCGCGTCAGCCGAGCATCTCATCAAAGAAAAATATACAAGCAAAGATCGCCTCGTCATACAGGGCGGAAGCGCGGGCGGCCTGCTGATGGGTGCGGTCACAAACATGCGCCCAGACCTGTTCAAACTCGTCATCACGCAAGTTCCCTTTGTTGATGTGCTCAACACAATGCTCGACGCGAGCTTGCCTTTAACCGTCGGCGAATATCTTGAATGGGGTAATCCAAACGAGAAAGCATCTTACGATTACATGAAGACTTATAGCCCATACGACAACATCGAAGCGAAGGCGTATCCGACGATCCTCGTCAAAACTTCGCTCAACGATAGTCAAGTCATGTACTGGGAACCGGCAAAGTACGTTGCGAAACTTCGCGCCACAAAGACGGACACGCACCCGCTGCTTTTCAAAATCAACATGGGCGCAGGCCACGGCGGAGCAAGCGGGCGTTACGATGCGCTGAAAGAAACGGCGTTCGATTACGCGTTTATCTTAAATCAATTCGGCATCACGCAGTAAAGCGGGCGGGAGAGTTATGACGGGGCAGGCGCTGCTTCATTACCGCATTCTCGAAGAGCTTGGCAAAGGCGGGCAGGGCGCAGTCTATAAAGCCGTCGATACGAAACTAGGCCGCACTGTGGTCATCAAAATTCTCTCGCCGGAGTTGACCGCGAAGCAGGCTAACCTCAAACGCTTTGAACGCGAAGCGCGTCTCGCCTCGTCGCTCGATCATCCGAATATCTGCACGATCTTCGACATGGGCGAAAGCGAAGGCGCGCACTTTATCGCGATGCAATATGTTGAAGGGCGCAACGTTCGGCAACTTGTCAATGGCCGCCCGCTTGAACTCACAAGCGCGCTTTCTATTGCCATTCAAGTCACGGACGCGCTCGCGGCAGCGCACGCGCGCGGCATCATTCACCGCGACATTAAGGCTGGCAACGTGATGGTGACGGACACGGGCACTGTGAAGGTCTTGGACTTCGGCCTCGCTAAATTGCTCGATGAAGAAGACGCCCGCGCCCGCGATGTTCATCACACGGAGTTAACGGAGTTCGGCATACCTTACGGCACGGCGACCTATGCTGCGCCGGAACAGGCGCGCGGCGATGCTAATGTAGACGCGCGCGCAGACGTTTTCTCAACCGGCGTGCTGCTCTATGAAATGTTGACAGGCACATGGCCTTTTCGCGGCACAACGAGCATAGACGTGCGCCACGCCGTACTTCATGCCTCGCCAGAACCCATCGCTGCCGCGCGTGACGACAGTTTTCCGACGCGTGTGCAACAGATCATAGATCGCGCGTTGCAGAAAGAGCCGCGTGATCGTTATCAACAAATTGAAGATTTTCGCGACGATCTGCGCCGTGCTTTAAGCGAGAGCGTGGCGATAACGGCGATTGAAGGAAACGGCGGCGTTAACGTTGTCGCAAGCAACGGCGCGGGCGTCGCACCGGGAGTCATCGCTGCTGCCATCAACACGCCTGTTGCGCCGCGTCATCTTGGCGGCAACGGCTTTGATGCTCTGCTGCACCGCGCGGGACGCTGGCTGCGCGCGCTCTTTGGTATAGAAGTGCAATCCACCGCGCCGCGCGCTGAGACACAAGCTACTCACCCGCCAGCGATCACTAAAGCGCAAACAATCAGTAACGCGCAAACGATCACCGACGCGCCGCTTCATCTAACGAGCGATTCAATCAGCGACGCCCGCACATCAATCGCGATCCTGCCGTTCAGAAATTTGAACAACGATGCGGACACTTCCTTCTATGAATTCTCGCTTGCCGATGCGGTCACGACGGAACTCGCGCGCCTGCGTTCGCTCGTCGTGCGCCCGTCATCCTTGATCGCCAAATATTCTGGCAAGACGGATGACCCGCGCGCTGTTGGCCGCGAGTTGAACGTCACGGCGGTGCTTGCCGCGAGTTTTCTCAAAGCGGGCGAGCGCTTTCGCGTGACGGCGCAACTTCTGGATGTCGGCAGTGGCGATATGCTGTGGAGTGATCGCGTTGATGTCGCGGCGGGCGACATCATCACTGTGCAGGATCGCATCGCGCAACACATCGTCGAAGGTTTGCGCATAGAGCTTTCACCGGACGAGCAAAATCATTTCGCGCACGCGCTGACCACGAACGCAGAAGCTTACGAGGAATATTTGCGCGGGCGCGATTGTCTCGCGCGTTATGTTAATCGCACGCTGGCGCACGAAGATTTCACGAGCGCCGTCAAGCATTTTTGTCATGCGACGAAACTCGATCCGTCCTTCGCGCTGGCGCATTCAGGCATCGGCGTTTGTTACACGCGGCGCGTTCTGAAAGGCTTCGGCGATTGCCGAGATTACGAGTACGCCGAAGCGGAATTTGTCGCTGCGCTCGCCACTGATCCGCAACTAATCGAAGCGCGATTGCACATGATTTACATTTTCTTGTCGCGCGGCGAAAAACGAAGAGCACACAGAGAAGTCGAGCACCTGCGCCGCGAAGCGCCGAACGATGCGGCGGCGCATATCGTCGCCGGAACCGTTTATCGCCTCGACGGTAAATACGATAAGGCCTTACGCAGCTTTGAACGCGCCGCCGAGCTTAACCCGGATGAGCGCGTCGTCGTCAGCTACAATCGCGCGCGCGTTTTAATGTACGAAGGCCGCTATGGTGACGCGATGAAAGCGCTCGAGGCGGGCGCGCGTCTTGAGCCGCAGCATCCGCTCGTCAAAACTTTTAGCGCGCGCATACGCTATTATCAAAACGAAATCGCCGAAGCGACGCATATTTTGCGCGAAGTGCTGGCGGAGAATCCGCAGATGGACGGCATTCGCCCGATTCTCGCAATGTGTTTGAGCGCGCACGGGCGACACGAAGAAGCGCGCGCGGAACTAAGCGAAGGCACAATTAAGAGCGCGTCCGCCGATCATGACATCGCATATTGGCTCGCGTCGGCTTACGCGCTCGCAGATGATCGCGATGAAGCTTTCAATTGGCTTGAGCGTGCTATTACGCTCGGCAACGAAAATCGCCAGTGGTTCGAGCGTGATCCAAACTGGGCAAAGCTTCGCGGCGATGAGCGGTTCGGCCAGTTGATGAGCAGGATAAATGTTGCACACGCCTGACCCGGGTAAGGAAACCTCGCGCCGATGAAAACATTTGTTATCGGTGACGTTCACGGACGCTGCGCGCAGCTACGCAGTCTGCTGCAAATGATCGAATCTGACAAGCAGGAAACAGATTCGATTGTGTTGCTTGGCGATTTAATTGATCGTGGCGCGGACGTGCCCGGCGTCGTTGCCGCTGTTCGTGAACTGCAACACGAAAAACCGGAGCGTGTTCATATTCTACTTGGCAATCACGAACAGATGCTGCTCAACTTCATAGACGAGAGCGCAACTCTGTGGCTGTCGAACGCGACGGGAAGCACTTGTACGATTGAGCAGTATGCTGCTGCCTCTGATAATTCGGCAAAGGCGCGCGAATTGCTCGCTGCGGGAAAAGATTTCGACGAGTTGCGCCGCGAAATCACAAAGATTATTCCGCCCGACGACATAGAGTTTTTTCGCAAGATGTTGCTTTATCACGAAGACGACTACGCGCTTTATGTTCATGCCGGTCTGGATCACGGCAAGCATCCGCGCGACACCGCACCGCATTATTTGTTGTGGTCGCGTGACATGGACTTTTTCAAAAACTATAAAGGCAAGCCGTGCGTGTTCGGCCATACGCCGACGCCGCTCTTGCCTTTACGCGGGCGCGTCGGACGCCACGGTATTTATATCTCGCACAGCGCCATTGGCCTCGACACAGGCTACATGCACGGCTCGCCGCTTAGTTGTTTGCAGCTTCCAGACTTCACGCTTTACCAAGCCTTCGCCGACAATCACACGGCGATTCACCACATCACCGCGTTCATCCCGGAATCGCTGCGCGCCATAAGTAAATTAACGCGCAAACAGCGCCGTGATTGACTCCGCAGCCACAGCACTATTCGTTTATCAGTCGTGAGGCAAGCTGAAAGTGTCAACGAGTTCAAGCGCGTCGTTGCAGGATAAAATCGGCGATAGCACGCAGTAAGTTCGTTTCTCCAGCGAGAGATTGAAGCGTCGCGCACGCTTCGTCGTAAACGTTTCGCGCACGCTCACGGCTCCGCTCAAGTCCGTAAAGCGACGGATACGTGAGCTTCTTCGCCTGTGCGTCTTTGCCCGGCGTCTTGCCTAAATCTTCAACTGTCGCCGTCACGTCCAAGATGTCATCCGTGATTTGAAAGAGTAAGCCAAGGCATTCGGCATAACGCGTCAGGGCGCTTAATTCCGGTTCACTAGCGTGCGCGATGATGCCGCCGCAACGCGCCGCCGCGACGATCAGCGCGCCTGTTTTGTGGCGATGAATAAGCTCAAGTTCTTCGCCCGTGACATTTGTTCGTGCTTCATAAAGGATGTCATGCGCCTGTCCTGCCACCATTCCGGCGGGCGTGCCCGAAGCAATCGCAAGTTCTTTGCTGAGGCGCACGCGCACATTCGGTTCGAGACGTTCTTCTGCGGCGATGATTTGAAAGGCAAGCGCTTGCAACGCGTCGCCTGCGAGAATCGCCGTCGCTTCGTTGTAGCGTATATGACAGGTAGGACGCCCGCGACGCAAATCGTCGTCGTCCATCGCGGGCAGATCATCGTGTATGAGCGAATACGTGTGGATCATTTCAAAGGCGCAGGCGGCGGTGAGCAAGTCAGACTCGCTTGCGCCGAAGGTGAGGCCTGTGGCAATGAGCAATGCGGGGCGAAAACGTTTCCCGCCCGCGAAAAGACTCCAGCGAATTGCGCCGTGAAGCGAGACGGGTTCAAGTGCCTCGGACGGAACAAAATCATTTAGCCGCGCATCAACTTGCGCGCGGACGTGCGCGAGAAACGCTTGAACATCCGGTTCATCTGTGCCGCTTGAAAAATCAAAAGACGCTTTCATCTGCTTCATCATCATCTTCTGATTCAGCCGCCGTAGACAAATTCAATTCTTCACCATCGAACGCGCCAACGATAGGCTGGCCTTTCGCGTCGCGCATCAAGACTTCTATGCGTCGCTCGGCTTGATCGAGGCGCTGCTGGCATTCGCGCGATAAACGCACGCCGCGCTCAAAGAGTTCCAGACTTTGTTCGAGCGGCAAATCGCCGCGCTCAAGCTCACGCACGATTTTTTCGAGCGACGTTAAAGACGCCTCGAAGTTTCCCGAAGTCTCCGAACTCTTGCCGTTTTTAGCTTCCGCTCTTTTCATCAAATTCCTCGCATCGCTTCCTTACACCCAACCACGCACACAATAAGATTAATCAAACAAGACGATCAAATGCTTTCCGTATTCTCCACGCGGCAACGTAAAATGCCCTGCGCCAAACGCAGATTCACTTGCTCGCCAACCTGTACATCGCGCGCATCACGCAACGCTTGTCCCGCTTCGTTTTGCGCGAGCGCATAGCCGCGTTTTAAGACTGCGAGCGGCGAGAGCGCGTCGAGCGATGCGGCGGCCACCGCGAGGCGTCCACGTTTATCTTCAAGCCGCGCTTCGCTTGCCGCATCACGCGCGGCAGACAAGACGGCCAGCCGCGTGTGGCCTGAAGCAACACGCGCGCTTAATTCTGCGGGCGATAAACGACACATGACGGCGTCTGCGCGGCGGCGCACATGCTGTATCCGGCGAAGGATCAGCGTTTCGATTTTGTGAGCGGCTTCATTCGTTGCCGCTCTCGCTGCGCGCAATTTTCGCTGTGCCTCGTCGAAGCCGTGCGACATCGCCGCGTTTTGCACGCTCGTGCGTTCGTCCACAATGCGATAGCGCATCAACTGAAAAAGATCGCGCGTGCAACTCTTTATGTATTCTTCGATTTCGTCTTCACGTTCGGCGACCAGTTCGGCGGCGGCTGAAGGAGTTGCGGCGCGTAAATCTGCGGCAAAGTCCGAGATCGTAAAATCCGTTTCGTGTCCGACGGCGCTGATGATCGGAATAATTGAAGCGCGAACGGCGCGCGCGACACGCTCTTCATTGAACGCCCACAAATCTTCGATTGATCCGCCGCCGCGCCCTATGATAATCACGTCAACGCAATCGTCCACACGCTTGTCCGCGATGGCACGCGCGTGATGTTCGTTTAAGAGTTCGATGGCTCGTGAGATTTCTTCCGCCGCATTTTCGCCCTGCACGCGCGCCGGAGCAAACAACACATGCACTGTTCGCGTGCGCCGCGCGATCACTGTCAGTATGTCGCGTATCGCTGCGCCCGAAGAGGATGTGACGACGCCGACGCGACGCGGCAGAAGCGGAAGCGGACGTTTTAATTTTTCATCAAACAATCCTTCGCCCGCGAGTTTGTCGCGCAATTGTTCAAACGCAACGCGCAGCGCGCCCGCGCCGATTGGATCAATCGCTTCAACGTCGAGTTGATATTCGCCGCGCGGTTCATAAACAGTTAATCGCCCGCGCGCTCTGACTTGCAAACCGTCGGACGGGCGAAAGCGTATGCGATTGTTTGTTGTGCGAAAGCAGGCGGCGCGAAGTTGTGCGCCTTCATCTTTGATCGTGAAGTACCAGTGGCCGGAAGCGGCGTGCGCCTTGAAGTTGGAAATCTCGCCTTCGACCCAGACGGACGCAAAACGCTGTTCGAGCGTGCCGCGCACGGCGCTCGTCAGTTCTGAAACAGAGAGCGGGCGGCGCTCCGTTTGATCGAACAAAGATTGCAGCAAAGGATGAGTCATTGGTGAGCAGAGCAGGCAAAAATTTTGGCCGTCACAAATGACAAGCAACAATCAGCCAGCGCCAACAATTACGGCAAATTTATTTCGACGGCGTAGTTGCAACAGAAGGCGCGTTGCCGCTGCGTGCGTAATAACCTTGCCGATAAAGGAGTCGCAGTTTCTGTTTGCGTAACTCCGGGTTAACAATCTCGATGCGTACATTGCGAAACGCGCCGTTGAATGTTTTGTTCGTCGGCGTGTAAGCAACCAAGTATTGCGAGCGCAACTCCTGCTCGATCTGCGCAAAGGCGGCGTCTAAGTCGGCACTGGTTTGTGGAAAGAACGCACGCCCGCCTGTTTGCTCTGATACTTTTTGCAGCGTACCTTTTTTTAGCTTGAAATTTTCGGTGTCGCCGATGCCAATGGAGTAGATAAAAACATTTGACTTGGTTGCATAATCAACCGCTTCCTGTCTTTTCAATTCACTCGTCGTGTCGTCTCCATCCGTCAGTAGAATGATGGCGCGTCGCGTTCGTTCGGGCGTTCTCGATAACACTTGATCTGAGGCTGACCAAATGGAGTCCCAGATACTGGTTCCACACCGGGCATCCAATTCCGCCGGAACATCGCCGACATTCTTCTCACATTCAGGGTTGTCTGGAGGAAGATTAATGTTCACGCCGTCAATGGCTTTGCGCAACGCTGCCGCATCACTTGTCAAACCCTGCATCAACGTCGGCACACCGGCAAATGAGACAATGAACGTTCTGTCTTTTTCGGGGCGAATTACAGCTCTAATAAACGCGCTCGCCGCATTCTTCTCTTCGGGTAACGTGCGCTCCTGCGAACGGCTAACATCAATCAAAATTCCAAGCGAGAGCGGCAGATCAGTTTCGCGTTCAAAAGTGGAAACGGGTTGAGGTACGTTGTCTTCGATCACGCGCACATCTTCACGGCGCAGTGTTGTTATAAAACGCTGACTTTGGTCAACGGCTGTAAACAGTAGTGTGGTTAGATTCGTGCTGACGCGTACCACCTCTTCATTATCATCAGGCGGCACGACGGCGGTGTTTTGTCCGCCGGACGAAGGCAGTTGTAGCGTCGGCATTGTGCGCGGCGCGGGCGTCTGCTGCGGCGACGGCGCAGTTGCAGTGGAACGTCGAGAACGTACTGGCGAAGACTTGGTTTGAGATTTTTTGGGCTGAGTGGTTTGCGCGTCCGCACGCAAATTCAACGCGACGTAAAACATGAGGGATGCGAGCATCATCACTGCCGCAAACAATCGCATCGTTACTGTTCGTTTCAACATATTCACCACCTGTTCGTTGTTTGTCATTCGTTCCGTCAATCCGTTTCAACTAACGTGCCGCGACGTTTATTGCCGGACTCAAGCGCACGCTTGCGCCCGCGCGATTGACGCGCACACGAACACGTTGCCCACGCGCATCAGTTGTGTTTGATTCGTAAGTGATCGTGTAGGAGAGACGCAACTGTGTGACGACATCATCATAAGCGCGTTGCAATTCTTCGAGGCGCGTCACAGGATAATAAACGCCGCCCGATGCGCTCGCCAGTTTGCGGCCTTCTTCATCTGCGCGCGACGTGACGGTGAGATAACGTGAACGTAATGGATCGAGCGTCGTTTCAGTTGTGCTGGCGGCAGAATTATTTTGCGATATCAATCCAGAAGGCACATAGAGCGGATAAATGAGCGCGCCGGATTCTCTCGTCGAATCAAGCAGACTCGGAAACGGGACAAAAGATTTGTTGTCGTCGCCGTCCGACAAAACGACGATGGCCGTGCGCTCGCCGCGCAAAGGTTTGAGCGTGTGTACGAGCGCGTAAGCCAGCGCGTCGTAAAGCGAAGTCGCGCCGCCCGCGTCGATCTGGTCTAAATGGCTTGCGAGCAGGCCGCGATCCGTCGAGAAATCCGAGATTACTTGAATGTCGTCACGAAAGCTTAAGATGGCGATGCGATCCTGCGCGCTCGCTGTGTTAAGAAAATTACGCGCCGCTTTGCGTATAAAATCGAGGCGTTCTTCGACGCTGCCGGACACGTCCAGCAGCAGCACCAAATTAAACGGCGCGCTGGCAGGCGTAACGCTCGTTACTTTGCGCGGTTGATTATTTTCCGTAACAACGAAATCCGACGCTTTCAAATCAATGACGGCGCGCCCGTTGCGATCCGTGACAGAAGCGTTGACGCGCATTAATTGTCCTTCGACGTGTGTCGCGACATCCGATACTGTGCGGCGCGCGTTGAGCGTCGGCGCATCGCCCGCGTGCTTCGGAAGACCGCGCGTATAGTCTGCGAAAAAATGCGGGCTGACTTTGCGTATCGCTTCGATCAATTCTTCGTCGCCGCTTTCGATGATTGCCTGCGCCGCTTTCGTTAGCGGACGTTCGCGTAAATCCGCAGGCACCATTGCCGGATCAACATTAAAAAGCACAACGCCGCGTTCGGTGGCGAAACGCAGTTCAACGCGCGCATTCTGCTTCGCTTTCGCGTCGCCGAGTTTGCCGCTCATCGTGAATTCGCCGCCCGCTCTTTCTTTTTCTTTTGCGAGTTGGACATCGCTGAAATAACGTGGGCGGCTCGCTTGCCAAGTAAAATTGTAATGCACGGCATCCGTCGGCACGGCGGCGCGAATCGTGCCTGTGAGGGTTGCCACTTCCGCTTCCGCGATGTTGCCGATGATGTCCACCGCGCCCGCTTCCGTGCGAACTTTTACGCGCGCGCGCGGCGGCACACGCACAAACAAATCTATACGATTTTTCTCTTCGCGCGATGCAACGTCAATTTCGATTGAATTATTTTCAGCGACGACGCGCACGTCCTGTTCGGTGACGGGTGCGCTGTGTGATTCGGCTTTTAAGTAAACTTTCTTTTCCCCTTCGTCTGTGGCGGTGACGTTGACGCGCCCGCCGGGATTGCGAATCGTGATGAGAACTTTTTCGGACGCGCTCAACTCGCGTTCAAGATTCTGCGCGTTCGCTTTCGTCGCAGCGAGACAGTAGAACGTAAAGAGCGCAAGACAGATTGTTGCCAGCAGTTTTTTGCGTGAACGAAGGGGTAAATAAAATTGCCGGGTAAGGCTTATATAGAACATACGATTTGATCTTGCCACAAGCCTGACGGTCAGGCAACAGTGGAAAACTACGGTAGAGCGTCGTTTGTTATCTCATGCAATTATGGAGAGTGGCGCGAAGCGCGCGTCGAACCATCATTATAGAATCAGCATCTGATGCTTCGGGTTGCCAAGCTGCGCCCTTGATTTCTGCCCTTTGCGACGTCGTTATCACAGTATGACCATGAATGACAGACACGCGCCTTTTATTTGTTCGCTGCTCGCCGTATTGTTTGCGAGCGCAACGTTTTCGTCACGCGCGCAGACCGTGCCGGATACTCGCCAGCGGATCGTGGGTCAAACGCCCACGCCCACGCCGACACCAACCCTGACGCCAACGCCGATGCCACTACCCGCGCCGACGCCGACGATCACTCCCGCGCCGATTGTGCCGGGCGCGGCGCAGCAAACAACTGTGCCTGTGGTTGTCCTTCCGGTAGTGATACTGACGCCGGGCGCGGCTTTCAATGCGGCACAGCAAAACAGCCATCTCAAATTCAATCTTGATTGGACGTTCGGAGGCCGCGCGCAACGCGGTTGGTATCTCTACACGGCTTTAATTAACCGCGAGACGGGCACAGAAACAAGCGCGGGCACGCCGGATTTTGCGCTCGCACTCGCGCGCTGGCAACAGGCAAACAACTTCCCGCCGACAGGAATTCTTGACGGTGAGACGTGGTATCAAATGATCGCCGTGTGGCAATCGCGCCGCATCAAAGAACAGGATCGAGGCGAAGCCGCGCCTTGGCAACTTCTTACCGCGCCAATCACTGATTTCTATGATCCGACGCGCGCGCCGGAGTTATTAAAAGTTGAGAAGCAGACTTACGCGGCTTATAAGCGTATGGTCGCGGCGGCGGCGCAAGATTCTGCGCTTAAGCTAATGGTGACGAGCAACGGTGAATTGTCGGTCGCGGAAAAATATTTGAAGATCATTTCTTCGTTTCGCTCGAAGGATTATCAAGCGCAACTACGCCGTCAATCGCCGAACGCTGGACGCGCCGGACTCGCCGTCAACAGTCCGCATTTCACGGGGCGCGCGCTTGATCTCTACGTCGGCGGCGATCCAGTTGACACGCACGATTTCAATCGCTCGATTCAAGTCAACACGCCCGTCTATAAATGGCTCGTCAAAAACGCCGCGCGCTTCGGCTTTTATCCTTACTACTATGAGCCTTGGCATTGGGAATATATTCCGGGCAATTTTACAATCAACTCATCAACGCCAACTATTATTACCTCTCCGCACAATTAAGCGGGACGGCGCGTGCGTGCGCTGTCTGTGGCAGTCGCCGTGCGTCGTTTCGCTGCTGGCTTCGCTGGCTTCTTCGTCGCTTGGCCGACGAGTGGTTGCAGGCGTCCGTCCGCCAACGCGCGTCCGGCTTCGATGCTTTTAACGCTAACGACGAACTGCTCTTTCGCGTTCGGGCGCGCGAGCATCTTTTCTAATGTCTCGTTATCAATGCCGGACGAATCAACACCGCTACTGTCGAGTTCTGCGCGCAAATTTTCCGTTGTGTTCGTGCCGCGCCCGTACACGTCAGGGTAAACGTGCAGCACGCCCGCTTCGATGACCTGCGTGTCGTAATCTATTTCAACCGGCAAGGTTGGATCAAGCTTCGCGTCCAGCATTTTGAAAGTTCGCTTCGCCGCTTCGATCTGCTTTTCAGAGACGGGAAGCTCGCGCGCGGCGACAATCTTCTCCGCGAGGTCGTATAAGTCCGTGCGCAGCATACGCACACAGCCGTGCGAAACAAGATTGCCGAGGTCTGTCTGCTTCGCCGCTTGATGAATCAGGTAGCCGCCGCCCAAAGGTATTTTCATTTTGCCGAGCGGATTGCGAGGATCACTCGCCTTGATAACGTCGCCGGGATTGACGCCTTTGTGTTCCGCCACCCAATCGCTATCGGGCGGAATCCACGCAGGGTTCCAGATAACACTCGTCGCTTGGCGATCACCGACGACGAGCGGAAATTCTTTTTGCCCGACGCCGATCTGATACGTCTTCACTTCTTTATTGTTCTGCCAGAGCGTCAAACGAAAGGCAGGAATATTGACGGTAATCTTGATGTCCGGCTGTCCTGCTTCGAGCGCAGCTTTTTCGATACGCCCGCCCGTAAATTTATCGGAGCGCGCCGATTCATGTTTCGGACTTTGATTAACTGTTTGCGCGCTCAATACGCCGACATCCAGTAACATCGAAAGCGCCATCGCTATCATAGCGATAAATATTTTGCGTTGAATATTCAATTCTTGTTTTCCGCCTCTCGTTCAACTGCCGCGATTCATAGTAGCGCAGATTCACAAAGATGAATCCGCCTTTAATTGGTGCGCGATACGTTCAAATGGTTGTCTTTGCAAAGCTTTCGACGAGTTACAAACCGGGTTTTGATGTGAACCAGAAAAGCAGCGCTTGGCCTATGCCGAGCAAGAGGCCGAGCACTGCGCCGAAAATTTCGATGGTCTTCAAATGTTGTTGCGCAACGGAGAGCACGAGCGCTTCCAATTTCTCCACCGGATATTCGGAGACTTTGTTGCGGACGATGTTGCCTATGTCAAACTCCGCGATGGCCTGCGGAAGGCGCGCGCGTGCGGCGGCGGTGATTTGCTCTGTGAGCACAGCAGAAGCATTTTCGACGGCGCGCTCCGGCAGTTTATCGGAGAGGCGTCCGACGGGCGCGACGAGCAGGCGTTCGATCTGCGTGCTCAAGACGGCGTTAATGGTACGCGCCGTTTCTTCGCGCGCAAGCACAGAGAGCAAGCCTTTCGTCAGAAAGCTTTTCAGGCGCGGCGCAGATTCAGGATTGAGGTGCTGCAACAGTGCGCGCAAGGTGTGCGGACGAATGTCCATCAACGCATCCGTCGCATAAGCGGAAACGGTTGTGGCGAGTTCCGGGCTGCGCGCGATGGCGACGATGCGCGTGGAAATTTGATCTTTGATTAGTTCAAGTTTGTCGGGCGCGATCTGGCCGACGATCTCATTGATCGGGCGCGCGAGCACGTTGTCAATCGTCGAATCGAGAAAGCGTTCGGCTTCCTGCGCAAACGCTTCGCCGCGCAAGAATTCTTCGACGCGCGTCGGCAAAGTGTTGTTGACCATTTCATCAACTTCGCGGTGAATGCGTTCGCGCGAGACAAAGATTTTTTTAAGAAACGAAAGCTGTCCGTAATAATCGTCAACTTCGCGTTTGATGAGCGCGCCGATCTGCGTGCGCGTATTCTGATTCGTCGCAATCCCTGCAAGATGCTGCACGATGGGCGGTACTTGCGCGTCTATGCGTTCTTTGATGATCGCAACGCTGTGCGTCGTGAACATTTCGGCCAGCGTCGCGTTGCTTCCGGCTAATTCTTCGAGCCGCGCGCCAACAAAATCTTTAATCTTTTTTTCAAATCCCGCTTCGGTGACGAGGCCACGAAAACGAGTTTCGAGAAAGCCTAAAACCTGCGCGAAAGTTTCTTCGTCAAGCACATCCGAAATGCGGCGCGCGAGCAATTCGTCAACGCGGCGATCTATAAACGACTGGACGGCGGCGCTCGTTTCTTCGTTCTTCAAAATATCCGCGACGTATTCGGCGACGCGATATTGCAACGCACTGATTGCATCGAGCACAGGCGCACGCGCTACCGACGGCAAGGCTTCGATCAAAGACGGATGTGAAGCGTTGAGCAGTTCGTTCGTGTAGCCACTGACGAAGCTTTCAACTTTGCCTTTGAAGAAATTCGTATCAAAGAGCGCGCTGACAACCGTGTCCTGCGACACGAGTTCGTTACCGACGGCGTTGCCGATTGTCTGCGCGAGGCGTTCGCGGTGGCGCGGAATCATGCCCTGCGGCCAGACGGTGACGCCGAACATTTTCACCGGATAGCGCGGGCGAAAAAGCATTCGTATCGCCAACCACGCCGCGCCGTAACCGTGAAACGTGGCGACGATGACGAAGCCGATGGCGAGCAACAGTTTGTGTGTCTGGTCAGTGATGATGACAAACTCCTCTTCACGCGAAGTGCGCCGCAAGAGTTTCTCCGAACACGGCGAATGCTAAATGCACATAAAACAAACAAATAATACCGGATGAAGAGATTTGTGGAAATGTTTTATTCCGCCCGGCTCTTAAATTTCCCGGTAATTTCTCAGCCGCGCAAAATAATTATGGAACTTTCCCGGCTTCCGGCGGCAAATACAACTAAGCTCTGCTTGCTGCTCGCTTCAACGGACAAAGCATCAAGAGTAATTTTCAAAATAAGAAGAAGGACAAACATGAATCGTCTTAAAAACTATTCTTTAATTATCATCTCACTGCTCACCGTGACCGCTACGGCGGCGGCGTTCGGTCAGCAAGCGTCTGGCGGCGGCGGTGCGCCGACGGTTCAAGTTGGAAAGAATGTAAACGATGCGGTCGTTATCGAGATTTTGGAGAAGCACATCGCGGCCATCGGCGGGCGCGACGCACAGAAAGCAATCAAAACCGTCGAGACGCAATCGGAAACGGAAGCATTAGGCACAACCAATAAAAGGTATCGCATCCAAGACCGCGCGACGAAGCGCTTTTATACTCTGATGGAGACCGCCAATGGAAAGATCGAGGAGGGCTTCGACGGCGCGAGACTTTGGCGCAAAACGCCTTACTTCAAAGGTTATGTATCAGACATAGACCCGCAGGCCAAAGCCTTTAGACGCAACCTCCCGGCGCTCTACGAATACAGAGAAAGCGGCAAAAAGTTTTCTCGCCTGCCGAATGAAACCATTGACGGGAAAGAGTATTCGGTCTTGAAAAGCACAGACACCGGTCCACTCGGAAAGGAAGTAGACTTTAAGTATTACTTTGATCCGGCGACGTTTCTGTTAAAGCAAATAGTGATGGGCGCAGGCATTACGCAGACCACCGTTTTCGATGACTACCGAAAAGTTGATGGCAAGATGAACGCTTTCACGACGATTATTACATCTCCGCAGATAACAGCTAAAACCAGAATCGTCAGCATCAAATACAACGTCCCCGTAGATGCGTCGAAATTTGAATACCGCGACGAATCGGCAAAGCCCGCGAACGCCACAGCGCCAGTAGCAGGAACATCGCCGACTCCTGTCGAAGGAAACAAGAGCGCAACGGCGCAGGAAACAGGCGCGGGCGGCGACGCATTGCCGGAAGCAATCCGGCTCGAGACTTTTGAATTCGTCTGGAAAACAGTCAATGACACTTACTGGGACACGAGCTTCGGCGGCGTTGATTGGCGCGCGGTTCACGACCGCTATTTGCCGCGCGCCAAACAAACAGTTGATGCAAAAGAATTTCATCAACTGCTGGATCAAATGATCGGCGAGCTTCGTCGCTCGCATTTTAAGGTCTTGCCGCCGGACAATGTGCGCACCATCGGCTCGCAAGCCGGGAAGGTCAAACAAGGATCAGTCGGATTGAAGTTGCGCTGGATTGACGCGCAATTGCTCGTCGTTGACGTTGACGAAGATTCGCCCGCTTACGCTGCGGGCATACGCAAGGGCTTTGTCCTAACGAAAATCAATAACAAGACGCCGGACGAAATTTACACCGCTTACAAACAAAAAAATACGGGCTTTCAATTTCGTGAAGAGCTGGGGCGCACGCGCGCGGCGGGCGAGCAATTGGCGGGCAAGGCTGACGCTAAAGTTGAGTTGGAAGTCTTGAATGAAAAAAACACGCCGCTTCGATTGACACTCGCGCGGAAAGAGCGCCCGCTTGATTCAGGCAATGGATTTAAAAGCAAGCTGCTCGATCAAAACACCGGTTACATCAAGTTCGACATATTCCTTGGTGACGTGCTGGAGAAGTTTCAAGCAGCCGTTCGGGAGTTTCGCAACACCAAAGCGCTCATCATTGATTTGCGCGGAAATCCCGGCGGCATCGGCCAACTCGCGCCCGCGATAGCAAGCTCGATCTCGGCGACGGACGGCTCCCTCGGAAGCTTTCAGTTTCGCTATCAAACACAGTCCATGGCTTACAAAGGCACAGGCGCAAATGCCTACAAAGGACGCATCATTCTCCTCGTTGACGAATCGTCTGGAAGCACTTCGGAGGTCTTCGCAGGAGGCTTGCAGGAATCAGGGCGCGCGACTGTGATCGGCGCGCCGACAGCCGGAGCAGTGCTTCCTTCGATACCCGCACTCCTGCCGACGGGTGGCGCTCTCGTGTATGTTGTCTCAAATTTTCAAACGCCCAAAGGCATCGTGCTCGAAGGGCGCGGCGTTCATCCAGATATCGCAATCAAACCTTTGCGCGCAGATTTTCTGGCCGGGCGCGACACGATTCTTCAACGGGCTATCGAAACTGCTCAAAGTTCAACGCCGCTTACGAAGTCTGCCGTCAAGTAAAGCATCAATGACGAAACGTCGCGTTGACAATTTAACAGCGCGCGAATTGAAATAGTGTTTTGACTTTAACCGGCGCATCGGACGCGCACGCGATGCCAAGCGTTGTTCATGTAGCCTTTGAAATTCCAGATGTGGCGTGCATGTTCGGGTTGCGTGTTGGCCGCCGAATCCACAGCGCGCGCAATGATTTCACCTTCGCCCGGCGGCATATCCAAAGCGGCTTCCCATAAACACCAAGTCCATGAAGGGCGATCTTCCGGCAGCGCCGCGATTGTCCACGTCTCGCCGTTATCAATCGAGACATCCACGCGTTCAATGCGACGATCTCCGCCCGCCAGCGCGTAACCTTGAACAACGATTCGTCCGGCGCGAACGTTTTCGCTTTCCTGCGGGCAACAGATGACGGCATTCAGAGACTGCTCGCCGAGCATCAATCCGCCAGCCCAATCAACTGTTGCAGCGTTCGCCTGTGGCGGAAAAAGCTTGTAAGCGTGCGCCTGAAAATAGTTATCCGAAGGCTCCGCTTGCAACGTGATTTGGGAAAGCCACTTGACGCTACGCGCGCCGATGTAGCCGGGCACGACGGCACGCAAAGGGAATCCATGCGTCGGCGCAAGCGGCTCATTGTTCATTTCGTAAGCCAGCAGCACTTCCGCGCTCAAAGCTTTTTCAAGCGGGATTGAACCGCCGAATCCGAATCGCCTGTTCTGTCTTTCAACTTCATCAAGCCCCGTCAAAGCAACGTGCTTCATTTCCGTATTAACGTTTGCCGTTACGTTTGCCGCGCGCAAGATTTCGCGCAACGGTGCGCCCGTCCAAGTCGCATTGCTGATCGCCTCTGCGCCCCACGGAAGTTCGCCGGGAGTTTCCGCAATCTTTATTAACTCGTCGCGCCGATTGCCAGCGCATTGCAACGTCGCCGTCACAGTTTCGCGAGAAAAGTTTTTCCTGATGTCTTCCAGCGTTAATTGCAAAGGCGTGTTTGTCATCCCGTCCACAACCAAACGATAATTGGCTTCCTCTATGTTTGGGACGGGCGCGTGGTTACGCACAAAGAAGAGTTCCTGCGGAGTGATGAAATTCTCGCGCAATAGCTGAAGTGGCGGTGCGGCGTTGAAGGGCAGTTCCTCATAGACGATCAGCGCTGGATGTTTACTGTTAATCTTCATTGCGTTTGCTTCTTTCCTGAGCGTGGATGATAGGCGACGGACGCGACGCGCGTGCGACGAGCATTCTGATACGACAATGCAAAAAGCATGTCACACACGCGTTCGCTTTTCGCTTCCGAATAAGTAAAGTCCTGCAACTTATCGCCCGCGTATTTTAAGTGCATAAACGAAGCGTGTCCATCCTGTAATTCGCGCCTTTGCAACACGCACGTGGCGTAGATTCAGAAATGCAATGGATTACTTTTGCGATGTCGCGCGGAACGTGATAAAAGATTCGCGCAGATTAACTTATTTTCGATTGGAGATTTGCCGTATGCGTTTATTTGTTTCTCAACTCGCCGCGACGATCATCTTCTGCGCGCTCTGTATGTTGCTCGGCTGCAACGTCGCCGCCGTGAAGAATACAAACACAGCCGATCAGCCCACGCCGCCTGCTAATCAACCGTCGCCGCTTGCGCAAAGCTCGCCCGCCGGAGACGGTGCGGCGCGCATGACCGTCGCAGATTTGCGCGCCGCACTGGATAAAGGCACGGCCGTCGTCGTTGATGTACGCGCGGACGATCAATACAAAGCAGGGCACATCAAGGGCGCAGTCCACATCCCTGAAGCGAACGTTGTGGCGCGCGCGAATGAATTGCCGCGCGACAAAACAATTGTCACGTATTGTTCTTGACCCGCCGAATACACCAGCGCCCGTGCGGTGCTCGAACTCAAAAACAAAAGCATCACCAACGCTGCCGCGCTCATCGGCGGCTATGAAGCATGGAAATCAGCGGGGCTTCCGATAGAACCCGCGAAATAATTTCACTTCCCAAAATTGAAGAGCGGCAGGACGGAACTATTTCCGCCTTGCTGCTCTTATCATGCTATAGCTTCGACGCGTTGTGACGAGACGCAAGCCGTATTTATTTCAAACCGTAAGAAAACTGCACAATCCCGCTTTCGTATGTTTTGCAAGCGATAAGCTTTAAGTCTGTTTGCTGGCGCGAGCCACGAAATAACGGAAGGCCTTCGCCGAGAATAATCGGATGAACGGTGAGAATGAATTCGTCTATCAAACGCTCGTTGATAAATGATTCGATCAATTCGCCGCCGCCCATCAACCAAATATCTTTTCCCTTTGATCGTTTCAAAGACTCGATAAAATTTCGGAGGTCGCCTGAAACAAACTCGAAATTCTTATCCACACTGTTTTTCCGCGTGCGAGAGAAAACATAGTTCTTTATTCCTTTGTAAGACGGCGCGCCTCCAAGACTCAACGCCATGTCATAGGTTTTGCGCCCGAATAAAATTGTATCAATTGATTTATGGAACTCCGTCATTCCATAGTCGGCATCCATAAAGAGCCAGTCAACGCTGCCATCAGGCCGCGCGATAAAACTATCGAGACTGTTAGCGATAAAAAGTTTTACCTTACGCATCTTACTCACCTCCGAAGAAATGCCGGATTCAATTTTACGGTTTCCTGTTTTTCACATCACGCGAGTGCCTACGATACGGTCAAGCTGTGGTATGAACTGCGTGCGTGCGAGCGCTGTTTGCCTGCGGCGCGTGAGCACTGCGAGTTCGAGCGTGACGCGTTCACGAAAAGCTTTGCCGCCATCACCTGACTGCGCTGCGAGGCGATCAACCACGCGGCGCAAACATTCGGTTACTCCCGACACATAGACGCTCGCATCCAACTTTCCGGCGCGCAATTCGATTACGCCGCCATCTCTGTACTCAAAGCTTCTCAAAGCCGGATCAAGAAACGGGTAATCATCTGCCAGCGTAAGCCGCGTCTGTTGAAAGTGCGCGTTGAAATCCGCGCCTGTGCTTGCCACCGCGCGATCTACTGCTGCGATTAATTCGCCGCTTACACGCGCAAGTTCGTCCCATGCCTCCGCATCCTTTGTCGCAGCATCGCTCACGACTGTTTTTGCATTCCCGCGCGCGACGTTCAGATGAGCAACATTCTCATTCGTTGAACCGTTCACCGAATCCGTATTGTATGCAATCTCTTCCGCCATCTCTTCATAAACACTGACGAGGCCGCCCGCTTCTCTGGCGCGCACAAGCAAGCGTTGCAGCGCCGCGTCGTCTTCCGCAGTTCGTCCAGATGCGTAATCTGTTTCGCGCACGCGCGGCGCGGCATCCGCCTTCAAAAACAGATCGGCGGCGTATTCGTCTAATTCGACGTGAATGCGCCCTGTGAATTTGCGAGCCTGCAAATAGCGCAGTAGGGCGGCCACATTAACGAACGCCGTGTCCAGATTTTCGTAAACGGGGCGAGATGTTGCGTTGAGAGTCATGTGAATCAAATTTACAGCCTTAAGGTTTTCGCGCCGAAGTCTAGCAAAGGTAAAATGGAAAAGTAAAAAGAATAAAAGTCGCGGCAACGTTTGTCCTATGACACCTCGCCTTACATTAGTTTAGCCTGCAACTTTGCTTTTTACTTTTTTTGTTTCCTGTGCCACACTCCGCACGCGAAATGCGCGCCGAAGATGAGTACAAGCTATTAATTATTCGGCGCTTTAAGAACGGCTTTCGCCTTCCGAGTTTCCAAATCTATATCAACGCTTTGACACATCTCGAAAGGAGAGATGATCGCGGTGGCATCTCAACTATTAAAAACCAAAAGCCCGGACTTGTTAATCAGAGAATCGGAAGCGCCCGAGCGTCAAATGAAACGCTCGCTGTCGGCGCTCGATCTGACGGCGCTCGGCATCGGCGCGATTATCGGCAGCGGCATCTTCGCGCTGACGGGAACCGCCGCCGCCGGACAAAGTTTTCAAACGCCGATTGAAACGCCGGTCATCAATTACATTCAATCATTTTTGAGCGGCACTACCGTGCATTTAGGGCGTCCGGGCGCGGGGCCTGCCATCGTGCTTTCATTCATCGTCGCGGCCATCGCGTGCGCGTTCGCAGCCTTGTGCTACGCCGAACTTGCTTCGATGATTCCCGTATCGGGGAGCGCCTACACATATTCTTACGCGACGCTCGGCGAATTGATCGCGTGGATTATCGGCTGGGATTTGATTCTCGAATACGCCGTCGGCAACATGGCTGTCGCGGCGAGTTGGAGTGGCTACTTCGTTAAGCTGCTCTACAGTTTATTCGGCCTTAAACTTCCGCTCTGGATGGTCGCCGATCCGAAAACAGCCGCCGATATTATCGAAAAAGGCGGCGACGCCTTACAGTATTTTTCTTCGACGACATTGCCCGTCGTCGCTGGCTATCACATCGCGCTTAATCTTCCTGCGTTCTCAATCGTCATGCTGCTGACCGTGCTTTTGGTGTACGGCATACGGGAGAGCGCGCGCGCCAATACCATCGCGGTCATCATCAAAACGACTATCGTTATCTTCTTCATCGCCTTCGGAGCTTTTTACATCAACCCGACGAACTGGCATCCGTTCGTGCCAAACGGATTTACGGGCGTGATGAGCGGCGCGGCCATCGTCTTTTTTGCCTTCATAGGCTTCGATGCCGTTTCAACCACCGCCGAAGAAACCAAAAATCCGCAACGCGATTTGCCCATCGGCATGATCGCCAGCCTCGTCGTCTGCACGTTGCTTTACGTTTTAGTTTCAGGCGTGTTGACGGGCATGAAAAAGTATACGGCGTTTGTTAGCGATTCGGCGGCGATTGCGACTGCCGTTGAGGTTTCCGGCAAGCCATGGGTGCAGGCTGTCATCAGCGCGGGCGCGCTGGCGGGCATGACATCCGTGCTGCTCGTCTTTCAACTAGGGCAACCGCGCATCTTCATGGCGATGGGACGCGACGGGCTTCTACCGCAGTATTTCTCGCGCATTCATCCGCGCTTTCGCACGCCGCACATCACGACGATCTGGACGGGCATAGTCGTCGGCCTCGTCGCGATGGTCAAAGACATCGGTTCGCTCGCGGACTTGACGAACATCGGCACTTTGTTCGCGTTTATTCTCGTGTGCATCGGCGTCATCGTGCTGCGGCGTTCGGCTCCAGAAAGAAAACGTCCGTTCCGTGTCCCACTTGTGCCGCTTGTGCCCGTCTTGGGCGTACTGTTGTGCTTTGCGTTGATGCTCAGCCTTCCGGTACTGACGTGGATCAGATTCTTCGTCTGGCTCATCATAGGATTGGTGATTTATTTTAGCTACGGCATGAGCCATAGCCGTTTGCAACACGGCACGGATACGGGCGCAACAGAACCGACGCCTCCCATTGTTTCCTGACAGGCGCGCACACATTCATGCGCGTTGAAACTAATTCTATTTGCGGAGAAGCCTCGTATGAACGCATTGCCGCTTATCATCGGTGCGTTGTGCGTGATCGCCATCGCGTACAGATATTACTCTGCCTTCATCGCCGCGAAGGTTTTGGCGCTTGACGATACGCGTCCCGTGCCGTCGGAAACGATGTACGACGGGCACAATTATTATCCGACGAACAAGTGGGTGCTGTTCGGGCATCACTTCGCGGCGATTTCGGGCGCGGGGCCTTTGGTTGGGCCGGTGCTGGCGGCGCAATTCGGATTTTTGCCGGGTTTTCTGTGGCTCGTCGTCGGCGTCACATTAGGCGGCGCGGTGCATGATTTTATGATTCTCGCGGCGAGTGTGCGGCGTCGCGGGAAATCTCTCGCGGAGATTGCGCGTACAGAAATCAGTCCGCTGTCGGGTGTTGTCGCTGGAATAGCGATTCTGTTTATTGTGGTGATCGCGCTCGCAGGGCTTGGCCTTGTCGTCGTCAATGCGCTCGCCGAATCCGCTTGGGGAACTTTCACGGTCGGGTTTACGATTCCGCTCGCGCTGTTGATGGGACTTTACATGTACCGCATACGTCCCGGACGTATCGTTGAAGCAAGCGCGTTAGGAGTTGCGGGACTTTTCTTCGCAGTCTTTTTAGGCGGGCGCGTAGCGGAATCGAGTTGGGCGGAGACATTCACGTTTTCCAGAAACACGATCATCGTTTTAATGGCAGCATACGGATTCATTGCGTCGGTGTTGCCGGTCTGGATGCTGCTCTGCCCGCGCGATTATCTATCATCATATTTGAAGATCGGGACGATTGCTTTTCTCATCATCGGCGTCGTGCTGGTACATCCGAATTTGAACATGCCTGCGTTCACGCCGTTTGTCGCGGGCGGCGGCCCGGTCATTCCCGGCAAAGTTTACCCGTTCGTTTTTATCACGATTGCGTGCGGCGCGATCAGCGGTTTTCACGCGCTGATTTCATCCGGCACGACGCCGAAGATGATTGCGAAGGAGAGCGATACGCGCATGATCGGCTACGGCGCGATGTTGATGGAGGGCGTCGTCGGTGTCGTCGCGCTCGTTGCCGCCACGTCGCTTTTTCCCGGCGATTATTTCGCGATCAACACCGCGCAGAAAACGGACGCGCAACGCGCCGCCTACGTTCGCATGATAGATGAGCATGGCAGCGCGAATTTTGATTTGCGCCCGCAGGAGATTGATCGTCTCGAAGCGGAGTCGGGCGAAAAGAATTTGCGCGGCAGAACGGGCGGCGCGGTCACGCTCGCGCTCGGTATCGCAAAAATCTTTGACGCGATACCGGGACTTCGCGGGCTGATGAAATATTGGTATCACTTCGCGATTATGTTCGAGGCGCTCTTTATCTTGACGACGATTGACACGGGCACAAGGGTCGGACGTTTTCTCGTCGGCGAATTCGGCGGAAGAGTTTATAAAAGGTTTGACGAACCGACGTGGTTGCCCGGCTCGATTATCACGACGCTTTTGGTCGTCACAGGCTGGGCGGCGTTTATCTGGTCTGGCTCGATTTCGACGATCTGGCCGATGTTCGGCATCGCCAATCAATTGCTCGCATCAATCGCGCTGTGTGTGGCGACGACGATCATTATAAATTCGGGCAAGAGGCGTTACGCGTGGACGACGATTGTACCGCTCACGTTCGTCGCCACGACGACGCTTGTCGCAGGTTGGCAATCTATCAAGGATATTTTCTGGCCGCTCGCGCAAAAACCGGAGACGGCGACGCAGGGCTACATCAACGTCGCGCTGACGATTACCCTGATGACGGCGGCGGTGATCGTGATCGCCGATTCGATTCGCCGCTGGACGGGCGGCGGCACGCGCGCGGAATTAAACTCGAGCTTTACCGACGCTCCAAGCGTTGAAGCGTAAATGCGCTGTCCTTCTTGCCTGTCGCTGTCGTCGTTCGCGCGAGCACATTATAGGCTGGTGGCGGGTCGGGCGGCTTGTGGGGTACGGAATGCGGCAAAACGCTTTTTGTTGAAGACGGATTCAGTTTAAGTTTTTAACACTCGCTCGCGTGCGCAGCCAATCCGCCATTGTGTCCCAGAATCCGGGAACGTATCTCTTTTTGCGCGCAAACTCTGAGCCGTAAGGGGTGTCAGTCTCGAAAAAGTTATGACCGGCTTTAGGCAGCACGACGATGGTAACATCCGCATTACCCGCTTTCCGCAACGCCCGCTCTAAAACGGGGACGCTTATCTTCGTCGGCACATTTTCATCCAGCTCTCCGTTCATAGCAAGAACAGGAATTTTCACGCGCTCCAGCACCGGCACGGGGTCGTAATCGAGCGAGCCTCGCAATCCCTTCAACGTAGCATCATCAGGCGGCGTAGCAACCGACGATAGCCAGCCGACTCGCGCATAGCCGAACCATTTTTCATTCTTCGACTTTTCAATCTCGGCTTTGATTTCTTCCCAGCCCGTATTTGTTAAAATCGCGGCACTAAGTTGGCGACGGAGTGCCTTCGCCCGCGTGATGTCGCTTTCAGAAAAATTATTTCGCCGTAAATCGTTTTCGATTTCAAAAAGAATGTTCTCCGGTTGCGGCAGTGCCGAAGAAACTCTGAGGATAAGATATGCGACATCTGTGGAGAGAGTTGCCGCCAACGGCGTAATCCATGCTGTTTGGCTATCGCCATACAAACCGATTCGTTTAGGATTAATGTCCGCGCGGGCTTTGAGCGACTGAACGCCCGCCACCAAATCCTTCGCCCGCTCCTCAAAGCTCGTTCGAGTGTAATCCGTTTTTGCACCATTTACTTTGCGCTCGCCGAGCGTCAGCACCGCAAGTCCTTGCCGAAGGAAAAAGTATCTGTAGAATCCCATTGATTCGTTTGACAGAAAATAGCCTTCTCCCGCGAGAATAATCGCCGGATGCCTTCCCCGCGTCGCAGGCAGTAGCAGATCACCCGTGAGCGTGGCGTTTCCGTTACGAAAGGTGATTTGTTCTCGTTTATATGGATTAACCTTTTTAGCGACGGTCGCACGCGAGCCGCTTTCACTCCATGCGAGTCCCGTTACTTCACCGCGATTGTTTTTTACGAAGTTCACTCGCACACCGATGGGGAAAGGAATATCCACCGACTCGCCAGCGGAAAATTCGGTTTCAGATGCCGGATTGAGCGCACCGACGCGCCGTGTCTTGGAATCGGCAAACCAGAGACGCATATCATCAAACATTCCAATATCCAGGAATCTATCGGGTGCTAGCCTGTAGCTTCCCGCGTAGCGTTCAAGAATTTGGGGGGTTGTCTTCACCACGCGAACGAGGACAAAACGGCTGCGCACATCACCGCGCTGATAACTTCCGGTAATCCCGCCATCCTTAAACTCGCCGTCGAAAACGCCAACGCCGACTTGTCGCTGCCATTCAAAATGCACGCGAGACGATTCCGCTTTAACTTGCTTAAGAGCTTGATTCGTCAAACCGAAACGAGGAGCCTCGAGCGTCGCGGTGAGTCCCTGCGGTTCGTTTTTGAAATGGACGATTATCGGCAACCAATCTTTGCCGGAATCTAATCCGCCGATCCAGCTGCCTTCAAGCGTTTGCTGTGCCGCGCAAAGGGGCGCATAACAGTCACACAATAATAGCGCGAAGACGATTGCTATTACTCGACTTCTCATCTGCAAATCTCCCTTTTGGCTGCCTGTAAAGCTAGTTGCGGACAGTTCTACGCGTCTCCGAATCAACGGCTTCACGCATTTGATTTTCAAGCGCGTTGATTTGCGGCTGCATCGCCTGACGAACTCTTCTCTCGATTTCGCGCAGTTCCCGCTCCACAACTTCCTGTATGTGCTTCTCTAACCCACGCGATTTTCGCCATATGTCCCGGCGTATTTGCTCGCTCGCAGCCTCAAGCATCTGCCTTTCCAACGCACGCATCTGCGGCTCGAACTCACTACGCACACGGCTTTCGGCTTCACGCAGCATCGGCTCTGCCATGTCGTGCATTTGCCTTTCAAGTTTGCGCATCTGTCGCTCGATTTCCGAGGGTATGCGCGGGTTTTGAATTGTTCGCGCTTCTTGAGGCGCGATGATGTTGTCGTTCGCGCGTTCATCCGCCTGACGCGCTTGACTGACGGTGCTGGCGGCGGTGTTCCTCATTTGGCCGGGACGCTGTGCCAAACGCTCGTGCTGACGATTATTTTCTACGTTACTCATGCTGCCAGCAGTCGTGTCTCTGCGAACGTCATGGCGCGCGGGCTGTTCGACGGTTCTCAACACCGAGTTGCCTTGTATTGTTGGCGCTTGTGCGCGCGCTTTTTCAACATAGTCAGAGACGGAAAGACTCGTGGCCTTCGCGGATGATGCGAGCGGTAAAAAGCACATTCCTACTATGGTAACGAGCAGTACGGCGCTCGCTGATAAAAGACGAACACGGCATATTGCAGGTTGCACGGCGAGCAATCGGCGCACGCGGTCTTCGAGTCCGGTCATACTGCCAACTTCGGTTGCGAGAACTCTTGCGTGACGGCTTCTCGCTTTACACCCGGACTGTTTTGCGATTGAAACCAGTGTTGTTGCGTAATCTATGATGGTTGCTTCGCTGATGCCCGTATCAATGGAGGGGGCGACGGCGGCGCGGTCGGCGGCAGCTTCGCGCTCAAGGCGGGCGACACGCTCCAGATACCATAGAGGAAGGCTCGGCCAGAGCGCGGCGCGCACGATGCGCAGCAGCGCGTTAGCTAACGGATCATGCCATCGCACATGAGATAATTCATGCCGTGTAATACAGCGAAGCTCGCCCGGCGCTAGCTCCGTAAACAGGCGCGCGGGAATAATCACCGCAGGGCGAAGAAGCCCGACAGCGCAAGGACTCCCGTGCTCGTCAGTATAAAGCCGTGTATTGTTCGGCCACGCTAATTCTTCTCGCAGTGCTTTATCTGCCGGATGCCATGTTCGTCGCGCCCGCGCCAGTTGCACATGGCCCACAGCTTCTCTGCCGAGCAGTAGCACGGCAACGATGATCCATAGTCCTAAAAAACTTACTGCCAGCGTAGTGTTTGTCACTAAACGAACGAAGGCATTAAGCGGATTTGTGATTTCAGGCGACGTTGCGCGGAAGGGTTCCGCTGTGGAAGGGAGAGGTTGAATATAAACGGTGTTCGGGCGCAGACCGCTTATGATGTTGATACCCTCCAAGTTTGAACTGCTAATCGCCTTGGTTAGCGACTTCTGCTCGTGAGCCGCATGGAATGTCGCGACGACGGGCAGGAGCGCAGCGGTAAAGAAGGCAATGACGGCAATGATATAACGCACTCGCGGCGACGCAGGGCGCGTTAGTCTAAACGACACGGCAACACCGATAACTATAGAAGAGCCGAGAAGCATTAGGTTAATGGCTAAGCTGATGGAGAGCGTCGCAACCTCAGAGTAAGATGTCATTTTGAGGACTCCTTTTTATGTTGCGCGTCAATGAGCGCCTGAATGCGGGCAAGCTGTTTTGCATCGAGGTTCTGCTCGACAAGACGCGCCGCTAATTCTTCGGCGGAGCCTTGAAAGAAGCGTTCCGTTAATCGCCTGATAGCGCCTTTGACAGCCGTAGATTCTTTGAGTAGCGGGCGATAAAGATGCGCGCGCTCAACCGCGTCCCGCGTGACATATCCCTTTGCCTCAAGCCGATTCAGCATCGTTTGGACGGTCGTATACGCGGCTTCACCGCCACGTTCCAATAATTCTTGATGAACTTGTGTGACGGTGGCTGAACCCGCGCGCCACAATACCTGCATTATATCGAGTTCACGCTCGCCAAGCTTTCTCATCTTTTCCTTCATTGCCCGCCTTTCTCCTACCGTGGTAGGACTAACGCGCACACATTACACCTCATCGCCCCCACTGTCAACTACTCGTGTAGGACTTTATCAGAAAGGCGGGGATGGCATAGGCATGACAGGCCTCATTTAAAGATGAAAGCTGCACTGCCGGAATATGAGGTCGCTGTGAGCGTCCGAGTTGAGACAGCATTGCCCGGCACTTTGAGCGCAAGTTGAACAGCCCGGGCAGTTTCGGCAAATAGGCTGTTTTAGGCAATGCCGCTTCGCGCTGAGATGTTCAAATTATGAGAGCATTCGCGTGAGCGCGTCCGGGTGAATGCTCCAACCGAAGAGGCCTGCCAAGCCCATCAACAAACCGAAGGCGGTCGGGATCATGGCGAGCGCAAAGAGCCAGCGTTTCTGCGTTAAGGCGGTAACGGCCAAAAGCGAAATCGCAATTGATAAAAGCGCGTCCGACAAATCGAATTGATCGTCGCGGAAATTTAGCTTATCGTAAGTCTTGTCTGCTTTGTCTGCGTCCGCCTGCTGCGTTCTTTTCTTTTCGTCCTGTTCTTTAGCGATGGCTTCATAGGCGTTGATCTGCTGTTGATAGGCAGCTTGCGCGGCGGGCGGCGGATTCGGCAGTTAATTGCGCGATGGTTGCTCTGGCGATTTCTTCACGAATGTTGCGCGCTTGATACCAACTATAACTGTCAATCTTGTCGGCTTGCGCCTGCTGCATTCCCTGCGCGATGTTGTTGTCCTTAACGCCGCAGATGCCCATAAACGTCGCGAGCAAAGCGACTGTGATCGCAACCATCGTATTGAGTTGCCCTTTGCGCTTCTCCACGCCTGACTTGTCATCATCATCTTCGTTGACATATTCTGTGGGGTCTACTTCCATATTTTTAGTCTCCCTAACTGCGCTTAAATGTAGGCAGCGAATTGATTCTCGATGATCTCTTGACAATTGAAACTTTTCGCCGCGTTTGACCGTAAAATACGGCATCGCGTTTCAATTCACCAGCTCGTCGCTCTCTTGTACAACTTAATGTCTAACACGGAGAACTTCCCGATGAAAACCAAAATCTACTCTCTTCTCTTAACGCTTTCGATTGCAGCAATGCTCGCGCCACAGCTTGCCGCGCAAACGTCGCGCGGTGGCAGCAGCAGCAGCGGCGCGCTTCCGCCTTTGATTCCCAGAGAACAATTCTTTAACAACCCGGAAAAGGCCGGCGCGCAAATTTCGCCGGACGCTGCGCGCCTTGCTTATCTAGCGCCCGAAGGCGGCAAGCTAAATGTTTTTGTGCGCACTTTCGGCAAGCAAGATGATCGCGCCGTGACGCACGATCACCAGCGCGGCATTCGCTCTTACTTCTGGTCGCGCGACGGCAAACGTATTCTTTACGCGCAGGATCAAGGCGGCAACGAAAACTTTCATATCTACGCTGTTGATCTCGGTGCGCCCGATGCGGCGGCGAAAGATTTGACGCCTTTTGAAAAAGTTCGCGCAGGGATTGTGGACGTGCCACGCGAGACGCCAGACGAAATTCTCGTCACGCTCAACAAAAGAAATCCGCGTCTCTTCGACGTGTATCGCGTGAAGTTGAGCACCGGCGAAATGACTTTGATCGCAGAGAATCCGGGCAACATCGGCGGGTGGTTGGCGGACGCGCAGAGCCGTTTGCGCGGCGCAATCGCGCAGACGCCCGACGGCGGCAGCGAAATTCTTGTGCGCGATACGGAAACCGCGCCGTTTCGCTCCGTCGCTAAATACGCCAACGAAGAAGCGCCCGCGCCGCAAGCCTTCACGCCCGACGGCAAAGGGCTTTACATGGGCAGCAGCAAAGGCGCAGACCTCGCGCGCTTAGTTCGTTTGGATGTCGCGACGGGCACGGAGCAAGTGCTTGACAGCGATACGGAAGCTGATTTAGCGGGCGCGATGATAAGCGACAAAACGCACGAACTCGTCGGCGCGGTTTACATACGCGACCGCGTCATTCATCACTTGTTCACGCCTCAACTGAAAAAAGATTTCGCCATTCTCGAAAAAGTTCACGGCGGTGATATTTCAATCGCCAGCCGCGACGCGGATGAACGACGCTTGATCGTCGTCTATAACGATGATGTTGATCCCGGCGCGACATATCTATACGACCGCGCGACTGGCAAAGCTGAATTTCTCTTTCGCCCGCGCCCTTGGCTCAAGCCAGATCAACTCGCGCACATGCAGCCCGTTTCATTCAAGAGCCGCGACGGATTGACGCTTCACGCATATCTCACGACGCCGCGCAATGTTCCCGCGAAGAATTTGCCGATGGTCTTGAATGTTCACGGCGGCCCGTGGGCGCGTGATACGTGGGGCTACAATCCTGAAGCGCAGTTTCTCGCCAATCGCGGCTACGCCGTGCTGCAAGTGAACTATCGCGGCTCAACCGGCTATGGCAAACGATTTCAGCACGCGGCGGAACACGAGTTCGCAGGCAAGATGCACAACGATTTGATTGACGGCGTTAACTGGGCAACTCAGAAAGGCGTTGCCGATCCGAAACGTGTGGCGATATATGGCGGAAGCTACGGCGGCTATGCGACGCTCGTCGGCATGACGTTTACGCCCGACGTGTTCGCGTGCGGCGTTGATTACGTTGGGCCAAGCAGTTTGATCTCTTTGATTAAAAGTTTCCCGGCGTACTGGAAACCGTTTATGCAGGCGACTTGGTTCAAGTATGTTGGCGATCCAGAAGACCCGAAAGTTGCTGAAGACTTGAAAGCGCGTTCGCCTCTCTTCAAGGTGGATCAAATCAAGCGTCCGTTATTGATTGTGCAGGGAGCGAACGATCCGCGCGTGACCAAAGCCGAAAGCGATCAAATCGTCGAGGCGATGCGCAAAGCTGGTAAGGACGTCGAGTACATGGTGGCGGACAACGAAGGACACGGTTTTCAGAATCCCGAAAATCGTCTTAAGCTGTACGCGCGCATGGAAGCCTTCTTCGCCAAGCATCTCGGCGGGCGTGCGCAAGCCTCTGATGCCGCGCCGTCGAATTGATTTACTTCAGACAAAAAGACAAAGCAACTCGCAAAGTGGAGGCTTCTCGTGATGAAGCGTCCACTTTGTTTTTATGTTCATGCGGTTATCCGTTTTTTGAAAAGCGTGTTGGCGCACCTCTCTTCGCGCTGCTGCCTGTTGCGGAATAGACAGGTTGCCTAAAAATCGGTGATAATGCACGCTTTTAGCGCGACTTGCCGGAAGAGCAGTTATCACACGGGACGCGCTTCCTGTGTGTTAAAGTCTGCCTGTAGATTTCGCTCGACACTCGGGTTTGCGCGTCACCAAAAATTAATTGCCTTCAACGAACAGAAAGGACACGTTTAATCGTGGAACTATTGCCGATCTTTATTATCAGTCTGCTGGCGCTTGGCTGCGCGGGCTTGCTTACTTCTAATTTCTTGAAGCGTGAGACGAATACGCTGGCGAGGATGACGGATTCGTTTCTACGCCGATTATTAGCGCTTGGCACATGGATCAGTCGTCCGGCGCTTGGCTTCGCGGCGAGTGTTGCCGTGTTGAGCATGGGCGCGTCCAATGCCTTTGCGCAAGGATCGCATGAAGCAGGCGGTGAAGCGAATTTGAGGTTGCCTGACCTTTCGCAGGTCGCATTCTTTGGCATCAACGGGCGCACGCTGCTGATGATCGGTATTTTTGTTTGCGCGCTGGGATTACTGTTCGGGCTAATGATCTTTACGCAACTGAAGAATATGCCCGTACATAAATCCATGCGCGAGATTTCCGAACTGATCTACGAAACCTGCAAAACTTATCTCACCACGCAGGGCAAGTTCATACTCATCCTCGAAGCATTCATCGCTGTCATCATCGTGCTTTACTTCGGCCTGTTGCTAAAGTTTGAGGCAACGCGCGTCGTGATAATTCTATTGTTCAGTCTCGTCGGCATCGCGGGCAGCTACGGCGTCGCTTGGTTCGGCATACGCGTCAATACGTTCGCCAATTCGCGCACGGCGTTTGCGAGTCTTGGCGGCAAGCCGTATCCGATTTATGCGATTCCGCTCAAGGCTGGCATGAGCATCGGCATGATGCTTATCAGTATCGAACTGCTCATCATGCTCTGCATACTGCTCTTTATTCCGGGCGATTACGCGGGGTCTTGCTTTATCGGTTTCGCTATTGGTGAATCTTTGGGCGCGGCGGCGCTGCGTATCGCGGGCGGCATCTTCACGAAGATCGCAGACATCGGCGCGGACTTGATGAAGATCGTTTTTAAGATTAAGGAAGACGACGCACGCAATCCGGGCGTGATCGCTGATTGCACGGGCGACAACGCGGGCGATTCCGTCGGGCCATCGGCGGACGGTTTTGAAACTTACGGCGTGACGGGCGTCGCGCTCATCACATTTATTTTGCTCGGCGTGCGTGATCCGCTCGTGCAGGTGCAACTGCTCGTCTGGATTTTCGTGATGCGCGTGATGATGATCGTCGCCAGCGCAGGGTCTTATTTCATTAACGAAGCAATCGCAAAGGGACGTTACGCAAACTCAAATGAGATGAACTTCGAGAAGCCTTTGACCTCGCTCGTCTGGCTCACGTCAATTGTCTCTGTCGTGCTGACTTACATCGTTTCATCTTTGATGATTCCAAACCTCGGCGGCGACACGACGTTGTGGTGGAAACTCGCATCGATTATTTCATGCGGCACGCTCGCGGGCGCGATCATCCCGGAACTCGTTAAGGTCTTCACGTCAACCGAATCCAGACACGTCAAGGAAGTGGTCACGTCTTCGGAAGAAGGCGGCCCGTCGCTCAACATTTTGTCAGGATTGGTTGCCGGTAACTTCTCCGCTTACTGGATCGGTATCAGCATCATCGGTTTGATGAGCATCGCTTACCTTTTCAGCACGGGCGGCGTGGGTGCGCTGATGATCGCGCCCGCCGTGTTCGCTTTCGGCCTTGTGGCATTCGGCTTTTTAGGTATGGGGCCTGTCACGATTGCCGTTGATTCTTACGGCCCTGTGACGGATAACGCGCAATCTGTTTACGAACTCTCTTTAATCGAACAAGTACCCGGCATCGAAGCCGAACTCAAGCGTGATTACAACGTCAACGTCAATTTCGAGCGCGCCAAGCATCTTCTGGAAGAGAACGATGGCGCGGGCAATACCTTTAAGGCGACGGCGAAGCCCGTGCTGATCGGCACGGCGGTAGTTGGCGCGACGACGCTGATCTTCTCGATCATCCAATCGCTTCGCATTGAAAAGATTGCGGCGGCTGTGGCTGCCGGACAGACTCAAGCGGAAGGGACTGCCGCATTCTTTGAAAGTATCTCGCTGCTCAACCCGCTTTTCCTGCTCGGACTCATCACGGGCGGCGCGTTGATCTACTGGTTTACGGGCGCGTCTATTCAGGCCGTGACAACCGGTGCATACCGCGCAGTCGAATTCATCAAAGCCAACATACAGCTTGAGGGCATCGAGAGAGCGTCGGTCGAAGACAGCAAGAAGGTCGTGCAAATCTGCACGCAGTACGCGCAGAAAGGTATGTTCAATATCTTTCTGACGGTCTTCTTCTCCACGCTCGCTTTCGCGTTCATTGATCCGTTCTTCTTTATCGGCTATTTGATTTCTATTGCTGTCTTCGGTCTTTATCAAGCGATCTTTATGGCGAACGCGGGCGGCGCGTGGGACAACGCGAAAAAGGTTGTCGAAGTCGAACTCAAGCAAAAAGGCACGCCGCTGCATGATGCAACAGTCGTCGGTGATACCGTCGGCGATCCGTTCAAGGACACGTCGTCTGTCGCGCTGAATCCGGTTATCAAGTTCACGACGCTGTTTGGTCTGCTCGCTGTCGAACTCGCCGTGAAGCTCACGAATGATGTCGGCGCAAATATTAGCCACGCGCTCGCGGCGCTCTTCTTCCTTATTTCGATTGTCTTCGTTTGGCGCTCGTTCTACGGAATGCGCATCGGCTCGGAGAAGCGTCCGACTGATACGACTGTGCGACGAATTGAGGCGTCGCAGCCGGATGGAGACAAATATCAGGCACAAGTCGGCAGTAGCCAGCAACCAATTGGCGGCAGCCAGGCAAGTGCAAACGTGCAAACGACAATTGACAGATAATTATGGGGCGCGGCGTTGCAAAGTATGACAGAGATTCGCACGGCACTTTGTCACAGCTAATCTCTTCGACGTTGCCAACGGAAAAGCGCAGTTGGTAACATCGCGCGCCGTACCCTTTACATATAACTTTTCACTTGTCAGAGGGCTAAAATCAGTGAACACTTTATCCATCAAATCGCAAACGTTAACGGGCGCTGTTCTCGCCCCGTTTGATCTGGCGCGCTCCGTCGCGCTCATTCTCGCTTTTAGTTTGTTGACCGCGCTCGCTGCGCAAGTCGTCATTCCCGTGCCGCCCGTGCCAATCACGGCGCAGACTTTCGCGGTGCTATTGACGGGCGCGTTGCTCGGCTCGCGTCTCGGCGCACTGGCGATGATCGCATATTTGATCGAAGGCGCGAGCGGACTTCCCTTTTTTCAATCGGGTCATGGCGGCGCGCACTATCTGCTGCTCAGCCCGACGGCTGGCTATCTGTGGTCTTACCCGGCGGCGGCATTCTTGACGGGCACGCTCGCCGAACGTGGATGGGACAAACGGTTCACGACAGCGTTTGCAGCGATGGCGCTCGGTTCCTTCGTGATACTGCTGATGGGTTGGGCATGGCTCGCGCGCCTCACGACAGCGACAGAAGCGTTTCACTTCGGCGTCACGCGTTTCTTGATTGGCGATATAGTGAAGATTGCGCTCGCGGCGGCGGTGCTTCCGACGGGTTGGAAAGTGCTGCGGCGTCGAGCGTCGCATGAGAATTAACCAAAGCGTTTAAGTGTGATAATAAAGCCCTTGATTGTTTACCGCGATCAGGGGCTTTACTTTATTGCGCCGCATCAGGCCGATTGAAGCGCAAAGGAGCGCAAAAGATATGACCATAGAAAACGTTCAAAAAGCAGTTGCGGAATACTTCGCCGCGACACGCGCGATGGATACGGAAAGATGGGTGTCAGTTTTCGCTGAAGATGCGATCTCGCATGATCCTGTGGGTGCGCCCGCGATGAACGGACATGCGGCTCTGCGCGAATTCTTTCAAGGCATGACAGCCCTCTTCGATAAAGTGGGATTAACCGAAGAACACATCTTTATCAACGACGATGAGGCGGCTGTAAAGTGGACGGGGCGCGGCGTCGGTAAGAATGGGCGCAAAGTTGGATTTGAAGGAATTGATATTATTAAGGTGAATGCCGAAGGCAAGATTCAAACGCTCTATGCCTATTGGAACCCGGACATATTAATGGCGCAACTTAAGTGACCACGCGCGCCGTTAAGCACACATTCTCGCGGATTACACTGATGATGTGCGTGCTCTTCGATAATCGGAATGGCAACAATGTACACACTCAAAGTACGCTCGCATCAACGCGAAGAGATGCTGGAAATCACAAACGATGTGCAGCGCGAACTCGAAAAATCCGGCGCAAGCGAAGGCATTTGCGTGCTCTTTGTGCAGCACACGACTGCTGCGCTGACCGTCAACGAAAACGCCGACCCGGACGTGCAACGCGACATGCTTCATGCCTTGCGCACGCTCGTCCCGCAACATGGCATGGATTTTCGACACGCCGAAGAAAACTCCGACGCGCATTTGAAAGCGAGCTTCTTCGGATCATCCGTTACCGTTCCTTTTAGCGATGGCAAATTATTGCTTGGTCGTTGGCAGGGCATCTATCTTTGCGAATTTGACGGGGCACGGACGCGTCAGGTGATAATGATGCTGCGTTGATTGAGCCGCGCTTAATTTTGCAAGCCGCGCACCGTTTTGTAACGATCAAAGCACTATGGCTTCTTATATTTCAAACGAGCGTGTGCAGATTGGCTGCCAAGGTTGGAACTACGAAGATTGGGTAACGAAGCCCGCCGGTGCCTCACGCGTCTTTTATCCGCAGGGCACGCGCGCCGCCGATATGCTCGAACTTTACGCACGCGTCTTTCAAAGCGTCGAAGTCGATTCCACTTTTTACGCAGTGCCTTCAGCCGCCACCGTCGACGGATGGGCAAAGCGCACGCCGCACCGTTTCACTTTCTCGCTTAAACTTCCACAAGAGATTACACACGAACGTAGCTTTGGTAGCGGAAGCGTCCTTGTGCTCGAAGAGTTTTGCGAACACGCGCGCCTGCTCGATGAAAAGCTCGCCGTCACGCTCATACAGCTTCCACCGCAGTTCACGGCGACACAGGAAAACAGGCGTGCGCTCGAAAGTTTTCTGCCGCGATTGCCGCGCGACATGCGTTTCAGCATAGAATTTCGCAGTCCAGATTGGATGAATGAAGGAGTGCGCGATGCGCTCGCAAAACATAACGTTGCGCTCGCATTTGTCGAAGGCCAATGGATTGTGCGTGCGCGTATGTGGCGATTCGTTGAAGAACCGTCAGCCGATTTTGCTTATATACGCTGGATGGGCGAGCGTGATCTAACACGCTTCGACACAGTGCAACGTGCGCAGGACGGCAATCTGAAATTGTGGAGTGAAGCAATCGCGCTTCTTTCCGAACGCACGCAAAACGTCTATGCGTATTTCAGCAACTATTACGAAGGCCACGCGCCCGCGAGCGCCAACAAATTAAAGCGCTTGCTTGGACAAGCAGATGTCGATCCATTTGAACTCGAAGATCAACCATCACTTTTTTGAACATTACAGGCAGCAAGAAATTGTTAATAGTATTTGCAGCGCTTCTGCTTTTGTGCGGCGCAGTATTCTTTTTTGTTCTGCCCGCGCAGGTTGAGAAAAGAATGAATGCCGTCATTAATCGCCCGCCGTATCAAGCTTCGGAGAAAGCCAGAGCGCTGCATCAAAAATTGTTCGTCGCAGACCTGCACGCCGACTCATTATTGTGGAAACGAAATTTGCTTGAACGCGGCGCGCGCGGACACGTAGATGTTCCCAGATTGATCGAAGGCAATGTCGCGCTGCAAGCCTTTACGGTCGTCACCAAAACGCCGCGCGGCATGAATATTGAAAGCAATGATGCGGATACGGATAACATCACGCTTCTGGCGATTGCTTCCGGCTGGCCTATGGCGACGTGGAGTAGTTTGAAGGAAAGAGCTTTGTATCAGGCAGGCAAGTTGCGCGAAACAGCTGCGGCTTCTGGCGGAAAGCTAACATTGATCGAAACGGCGCGTGACTTGTCGAATTATCTGGAGCGCAGAAAGCGAGAGCCGCACATCACCGCAGGCTTGCTCGGCGTCGAAGGCGCACACGCGCTTGACGGTGATGTAGCAAACATAGACGCATTGTTCGACGCGGGTTTTCGCATGATGTCGCCGACACACTTTTTCGATAACGAGATTGGCGGCTCGTCAAGCGGCGCGAAGAAGATCGGCTTAACCAATGCGGGCAAAGAATTAATTAAGCGCATGGAAGCCAAAGGCATGATCGTTGACCTTGCGCACGCATCCGCGCAGACGATTGAAGATGTTTTAGCCGTCAGCACCCGCCCCGTGCTTGTTTCCCACACAGGCGTTAAAGCGACGTGCGATAACAACCGCAACATCAGCGACGAACAGGTCATAAAGATTGCGCGCACCGGCGGCATCATCGGCATCGGTTACTGGCCGACGGCAACCTGCGGCGCGAATGCGCAAGCGATTGCACGCGCCATCAAACACGTCGCCCATCTCGTCGGCGCAGAACACGTCGCGCTCGGTTCGGATTTTGATGGCGCGGTCACAGCTCCATTCGATACCACAGGCTTAGTTCAAATTACAGACGAGTTACTCAAAGAGGGATTCACCGAAGACGAAATGAGGTTGATAATGGGCGGCAACGTTCTACGCCTGTTAAGCGATAACCTTCCGCAATAAGGATAGAACAGTTTTAAGTTTACAGTTTTAAGTTTTCAGAAACTGCTTTTGCTCAAAACTGAAAACCGACAACTGAAAACTGTTCTTTCACTTCTCTTCGGCGAGTTTGGTCATTATCTCTGTGAAGCGTTCGATGTCTGCGCGTGTGCGTTCCATGCGGCGTCGGCTGTCGAGATAAGCAGCCCAAGTCGGTGTGCCTGTGAGCGCTTTCGTCGTATCCTGATCGAGCACTTGCGCCATCAGCGCAACGAGATCGCCGGTCACGCTCGTGTGCTCAAGCAGCGCTTCGATAATCGAGTAAGCGAGACGCGCGCCTGCGAAATCGAGGTCGTGCGGCGCACTCTCATTTACGGAAGGCGTTGGTTGTGGCGGCGATTGCTCGCTCATGCGTTTTGAAATTCGGAAGCGTCAGGTTGTTCGTACCAGCTGCCGCGCACTAATGGAAGTGTCGCAACGCGCGCTGCGTGTTGTTCCGTGTCATTCACGACGATATGCACGGGCGTATCCGGCGCAAGGTAATCGTATTTGACGTAAGCGAGCGCGATTAATTTGCTCAGGCGCGGCGAGAATGCCTGTGAGGTAATGCGCCCGATCTCTTTGTTATCCATTGATCTGATTTTCGCGCCGGGCGTTAATAAATTTGTGGCATCGTCGAAGATAATTCCGATAATCTTTTTGGCGACGTGGCCGCGCCAGTGTATGCGCGCGATTATTTCCTGCCCGATGTAACAGCCCTTTTGATAACTCACCGCTTCGTCTTCGATAAGCGATTCTGTAACGACGTTTGTTTCGTCCATGTCAACGCCGTAGCGCGGAATACCTGCTTCGATTCGCAATGTCTCGAAAACGTCATAGCCGATAGGACGAGCACCGCCTTCGTTCACAAACGCGTTCCATACAGCCTGCGCAGTTTTCGTCGGCACGAAGATGTCGAAGCCGTCTTCGCTTGTGTGCGTGGCACGCATAATGGTGAATTGGTGTTCACGCCAAATGATTTGAGCAACATGCCCGCGTGAGACGCTTCCCGCAGTCTCACCAAAAACTAGCCGGAGCGTTTCGGCGGCGCGTGCTCCCTGCACGGAAAAAAGCACAATTTCATTTTCAATATCGACGACGCGAAAATCGCCCGCGAGCGTGAAGCGTTCGAGCGTTTTGCGGACGCGCTCGCTTGTCGCAACGTCAGTGTCTATCAAAAATGAATCTTCGATGCGCAGAATGCGCGCGGGCGCGACGAGGCGGCCTTGCGCGTTCGGAAAAGCGGCAGCCATCCATGCGCCCGGCTGTAGAGCTTTAACGTCGTTCGTGATGAGGCCGTTTAAGAATTGCACTGCCTCTGAGCCGCTTACTCTAACGCGCCCGCGCGACGAAAGATCGATTATGCCCGCGCCCGTTTCGCGCACGGCTTTGTACTCAACTGCCGGAGCGCCGTAGGAAGCGGGCAGCGTCCAGCCTTCGCGTTCGACGAAAATCGCGCACGCTTGTTCGTGCGCTTCGTGCAACGGCAAGCGACGCGAAACGATTTGTTCCTGTTGAAGTGCTTCGCTCATACTTAAAGCAGATGCGGAACGTTGGATATTAGCTGTTGGTTAAAAGCAGTTGACTTGTACACAGCAGCCAAGATTAGTCATCCGACATTCCATATCTTTTCTTCATCGAATTACTTTAGCTTTTCAAGTTCCGCGCGCAGAGTGTTGTAGTCCGCTTTGTCGCCCGCTTTGAAAGCCAGATTGGTGTAGCGTATGACGCCTGTTTTATCTATCAAAAAGACGGCGCGTTTATTGAAGCCGCTCGGTTCGTCGTAGACACCGTACATGCGCGCGATTTTGTGGTCGTGATCGGAGAGCAACGGGAATTGCAGTTTATGAAATTTCGCCCACTCGTGATGCGAGAAAACATAGTCGCCGCTGATACCAAGCACGGCGGCGTTCAGTTTAGCGAGTTCCGCGAAGGTGTCGCGCAAAGTGCAGACCTCGCTTGTGCAACCCTTTGACCAATCCGCCGGATAAAACGCGAGGATGACCGCCTTGCCGCGCTGTTGTGAAAGCGCAAGTTGTTCTTCAGGCTTCAGGAAAATCTTTTCCTGCGTCGCGTAAGGCAAACGAAAATCGGGCGCGGCCTCGCCGACGGCAATCGCAGTTACATTGGCGGCTGATGTAGATGTGTCCGCGCGTGCGATTATTTGATGAACGTTTAGCGCGGCAACGAGCGCGATCATTGCTATTAGCGAAAGAGCGGCGATGAGTGTGTGCTTGAATTGATGTTTCATTTTTGATCCTTCTAAATTTCTTTCTGCTTATAACCTCACGGTCATAAACAATTGTTGTCGCGTTCGACGATAGAGATTATTTGGTGACGGTGATATCACGCGTTGTTGAATTGTAGTCGCCGTTATTGACGACGTTGTTGTCTTTGTCGATTAGTTCAAGCTTGATCGTATGCTTGCCACTCGTCCAGCCCGTTAACCAGATCGGCTCCCATTTGTCTATGAACTTAGGCTCGCCGTTATCAACTGAATAACGAACACGGTAATCGCCGTTGGCTTGCAAGCTGGCATTGGTGAGCCAGAAATCGATCATGATCGCATCCGTATCAGCGCCTTTGTATTCACCTTTCGGACGGCTGTAAGTGAGAAGCGGTTTCTTCGGATCAACGTCGCTCGCGGTGCTCGATGCCATGTCTTTGCCTTCGCGTGTTGACGGCGAGGGTGAAGCGGCGGCGTTTGTGTTGTTGCCGTTCGCGTTTTTGTTGTCTGCCATCATTTGCCCGTTGCTCGTCGTGGTCGGTTTCGACGCATCGCCGCCGCCTTTGACGTTGAACGTGACCATCTGAAAATTACCTTCGTTCTTGTAGCTTTCATGCCACGGGCGCGAAGCGAAGACGCGCAAGGTGTGTTTGCCTTCAGCGACGTTGCGTAGCTCGAACGGCTCGCCCAAATTGTAATAGGCTTCGTAAGGCTGGTTGTCGAGAATGACGTGTATGTGATTGCCCATGCCGGTGGCAGGGTCTTTCATCGTTTTGTAGCCAAGAAGTTCGCCGCTCAAATTGAGCAGCACGGGAACAGTCGAACCGTTGACCACCGAGTTTGCGCGTGGCGTGACGATGCGCAAAATAGGTTTGGCTTCGTCCTGCTGACCGCGTTCGGCCATTTGGTCTTTGATCTTTTGCGGGCGCTCGGCGACGGTCAAGTTTTGCGTCGCGGGCGAAGAGTTTGAAGCGGGCGGCGTAGCGTTGGTTGTCGCGGTCGTGTTCGCGTTGTCTGCTGTTCGATCCTGAACGCATCCGGCCAGCATTGCAATGCTTGTCAACAAGAGTGCGACGCTGAAAGCTTTTAAGGTTTGAGACATATTCCGGCTCCAATTATCGTGATTAAATTAAAATAGGAAGGCGTAGAGCGAAAGTAAGAAGCCGGAGAAATTATCTGCTGCTTTTACTTCCGCCTTTCGCCTTCCTACTTTGCTTCAGCGGCTTGTGCCTTGAAAGCGCTTATTAACTTCTTCCCAATTAACAGTGTTCCACCACGCGGTGAGATATTCGGGGCGGCGGTTCTGGTATTTCAAATAGTAGGCGTGTTCCCATACGTCGTTGCCCAAGATCGGTTGTTGCCCGTCGGTCAAAGGATTATCTTGATTGGCAGTCGAAATAATTTGCAATTTGCCGCCGCTGTTTGAGCCGACGAGCCAGACCCAGCCAGAGCCGAAACGCTTAACGCCCGCATCATTGAACTGCTCTTTGAGTTTGTCAAAGCCGCCAAACGTGTCCTTGATCGCATCAGCAATTGCCCCACTCGGTTCACCGCCCGCTTTCGGAGCCATGATTTGCCAGAACATCGTGTGGTTGACGTGGCCGCCGCCGTTGTTACGTACCGCCGCGCGAATTTCTTCGGGCACGCTGTTCAAATCCTTAATCAAATCTTCGGCGCTTTTGCCTTGCAGTTGCGGCGCTTTTTCGAGCGCGGCGTTTAAGTTATTAACGTAAGCCGCGTGATGTTTGTCGTGGTGCGTTTGCATCGTCACAGCGTCAATGTGCGGTTCCAGAGCCGCGTAGTCATACGGCAAAGGCGGTAGTTCGTGAGCCATCAGCTTGCTACTCCTCTTTCAAATTGAAATGGCGAAAGAAAAACTTTCGCGTGCTTAAACGCTTGCTTGAGCGCGCCCGCCGAACAATAGAACGAGGAGCGCGATCAAACTCAAAATAATCATCAAGCCGCCGGGCATCATCTTGAAGTTGCTCAACGACGCATAACCGAAACGCGCGAGCAGCAAGATGGCGACAACGAAGGCGAGCCACCAACCAATTTGAGATGCGCCGCGCATCATAGAAACGGATGCCGCGATGAGCAGCACGCCTGAAACGCCGCCCGCTATGAGCGACGCACGGCTGTTCGCTTTCGAGTAACCCATCACGCCGCCCGCCGCAACGAGCACACCGTAAATTAAAATGATCCAAGCTGTCATAAAGCAGATGTTAGATACTAGATGTTAGCCAGTGGGAAGTTGTTCTCAACTAGCATCTGACATCCGGCATTTAGCATCTCTCCTTTTATTCTGTGGGGCGCGGCCCGGCGTCCATGCCGCTTACGCTCGCCTGTCGTATCACTTTTACTTTCAGATCATCTATGACGCGTATCTGGCATGAAAGGCGCACGTTCTCGGCGAGTCCTGCTTCGAGCGCAAGACGGTCACGCTCTCCGGCGCTGATCTCGCCGGGATCGCCCGCGAGCACTTCGACGCGGCACGTCGTGCATTTGGCGTTGCCGCCGCAGCGGTGCAGTATGTCTATCCCTGCGTCTTCGAGGGCGAGCACAAGTTTGCGTCCCTCTGCGGCCTCAAAAGACTGCACACCCGTCGCCGTCTCCGCTTCAATTATCGGCATAAGCTAGTCGCTCCAGAAATGTTTTGAAAAATTGCGTGTGCGGATATTACAACAAAAAAGAACGGCGCGGTAGTGGAAGCCGCTCCGGTCACTTCAAAATATGAAGCATGGAGACGTTCGCATTCCATTACCTGCGCGCCGTTCTCTTTATTGTTTGTATATAAATTAAGCGGTGAAGGATGAGCCGCAGCCGCAGCCGCCCGTTGCGTTCGGATTGTTGAACGTGAAGCCTGATCCCATCACGCCGCTCACGTAGTTAATCTCGACATCGCTCAGATACTGCGCGCTGAACATATCGACGAACAGACGCACGCCGTGCGCTTCGGTGATCTGATCGCCCTGACGCGATTCTTCTTCGATGTTCAAGCTGTACTGAAAACCGGAGCAACCGCCCGGCACGACGCGCACGCGCAGGCCAGCGGTTTCCGGCAAACCTTCTTCGCTCGACATGAATTTCTTGATCTCTGCCGCCGCCGCTTCCGTCACGTTGAGCGTAAACGGAGGAGCCATTGTTGCTGTAGACATTTTTGTTCTCTCCTAATGATTGTAAGTTTACAAGTGCCGATTTTCGATTTCGTAAAGATTAAAGATCGCCGTGGCTTTCTTCCATCGCAAACCTAAAATCGTATAATTATTCGCTGCCCTACTGGGCTTTTTTCAGAACAACGAGTTCCGGTTTCAAAGCTTCAATCGAAACACGTCGCGCTACTTCTTCCGCGACGCTGCGAAAGGCGCGTGCCTGCGGCGAATCTGGATTGCTTACTATAACGGGCACGCCCTTATCGCCGCCCTCGCGCACTTCCTGCGCGAGCGGCACGGAACCCAAGAACGGCACGCCGTATTGATCCGCAAGCTTTTGGCCGCCGCCCTCGCCGAAGATATTATACCGCACACCCGTATCCGGCGCGATGAAATAACTCATATTCTCCACCACGCCGAGCACCGGAACAGATACCGTCTCGAACATACGCAACGCGCGCCGCACGTCCGCGAGCGCCACTTCCTGCGGCGTCGTCACTAAAACTGCGCCCTGCACAGGCACAAGCTGCGCCAGACTCAACTGCACATCGCCCGTGCCCGGCGGCATATCAACAATCAAATAATCGAGTTCGCCCCAACGCACGTCCTGCAAAAACTGTCGCACAAGGCCGTGCAGAATCGGCCCACGCACAATCATCGGTTCATCGCCCGGCTTCAACACAGCCATTGACATCAGCTTGATGCCGAACGCTTCAATCGGCAGCAATTTATTGTTATCAACGTCCGGTCTCGCATCGCCCACGCCGAGCATCAGTGGTACGTTCGGCCCGTACACGTCCGCGTCCATCAATCCGACGCGTGCGCCGTTCATCGCTAATGACACAGCCACGTTGACCGCAACGGTTGACTTGCCGACACCGCCCTTGCCGGATGACACGGCGACGATATTACGCACGCCCGGCACAGTCAATTTTTCGCCGAAACCTCTGCCCTTTGGAACTTCCGCATCCATCGTGACATGAACTGCGCTCACATTCGGAAGCGCGCCAACCAATTCACGCGCAGATTCTTCCATCTGTTCTTTGACGGGACACGCGGGCGTCGTCAGCACAATCCGAAACGAGACGCTGCCGCCATCAATCTTCAAATCTTTGATGAAGCCAAGCGTGACAATATCCTTGTGCAAATCGGGGTCTTCGATCTTACGCAGGGCATCAAGCACATTTTGTTCGGAAACCTGATCCATAAAATTTCAGCTTTGATTCCTCTTTGCTTTCACACTAACCGTGCGTAGTTATTCTCTCGTCGAACGCCCGTGTTTACCTACTGCATGAAAGCGAAGTTGTAAGGCAGTCAGGTGCAACACGTTGTTAGCCTGCCCATGCCCGTAAGCTACGCCGCTCCTTACACGCTACTTTGACATACAAAGCTGCCTCCGACATTCTTTACTCAACCCGCTAACACACTAATGATGATAGCCTCGATGTCTTCTGAACTCAGATATATTTTCTCTAGCATTGACCTTAGTTCGGATTTATCCTGCCGGGCAACAGCCTGATCGAAATCACCCAACAGATCACAAGCAAACAACCTTTCGTTCACCGTCATCCCAGCAGCCTCTTCTTCAGTCAGTGTTCCCTTCATCTTGATACTTACTTTCACACGTTATGGCTTCGAGCGAAGCGGACTAACTTATGTTAACCGCGCGGCTATCTTTATGATAAGAAAGAAAAGATGTTACGCTTTCCCGTCTGCACCCGTCAATTGCGCATCAATTGTCACTCGAAGCTATAAACTCTTGCATTGCCGTAAACAGAGTGTTGATTTTTGACAAAGTCTATGCGCTTTGGCTACGCTCTTAGATGCGTGCGCTTCGGTTTTCGTCAACTTCAATGCCAGATAATTTAAGCTCCATCAAAGATCATTTCCTGCATCCGCGCAACGTCGGCGATGCGTGCGATGCGGCAGATGCTTTCGGCGAAGCGTGTTCGCCCGCCTGCGGCGCAGTTGTTTGTTTGTCCTTACAGATTGATGCAAAAGTGCAGCGAATCACGCGCGCAAACTTCAAAGCGACAGGCTGCCAATATCTCATCGCTGCTGCTTCCATCACCACTGAACTCTTGACAAACATGACTTTGGACGAGGCCACTGCTTTATCAATTGAACCAACCGACGCACACTTCGCCGACTTCCCAAAAGAGAAAAAGCGTTGCGCGGCGCTTTGTTGCGAAGCGCTCTACGAAAGCATCGCACGCTATCGTCGCGCGACGGCGCATGAAGAATGGAGCGGCGAAGAAGCGCTCATCTGCATTTGTTTCGGCGTTTCAGAAAAAACGATTGAAGCGGTGATTCGCGCGGACAATTTGCACACCGTCGGAGCGGTCACGGCCAAGTGCAATGCGGGCGGCGGCTGCGGCTCGTGTCGTCCGCTGATCGAAGATATAATCGAAGACTATTGGCGAGTTGGCAGCGCAAGTCTGACAGCCGAAGAAGAATTTCAATGATCTATTTAGACAACAACGCGACGACGCAAGTCGCAACGGAAGTGCGCGCAGCGATGCTGGCGTATCTCTCTGATCTCTACGGCAATCCGTCTTCGGCGCACACGTTTGGCCGCGCGATGCGTAAAGCCGTCGAGGTCGCGCGCGAGCAGATTGCGGAACTTCTCTGCGCTAATGATACAAGCGAAATTGTTTTCACGTCCGGCGGTTCCGAAGCGGACAACTGGGCGATTCGCGGAGCGCTTCGTCTACAGCCGGATAAACGACACATCGTCACCACAAAAGTTGAACACGAAGCCGTCAGGAATGTGTGCGCGCAGTTAGAGCGCGAAGAAGGCTATGAAGTGACGTGGCTTGACGTTGACGCGGAAGGCTTGCTCGACATAGAAAGTTTGCGGCGGGCGCTCAGAAAAGATACGGCGCTTGTTTCCGTGATGCTGGCGAATAACGAGACGGGCGTGCTTTTTCCCATCGAAGAAATCGGACACATCGTGCGCGCTTATTCCGATGCGTTGTTTCACGTTGACGGCGTGCAGGCTGTCGGCAAAATTCCGATCAATCTGCGCCAGTGGAACATTGATCTATTCGCCGTCACAGGCCATAAACTTCACGCGCCCAAAGGCATCGGCGCGCTTTACATACGCGACGGCGTGCGGCTTCCTTCATTCATCATCGGCGGCGGGCAGGAACGCGGGCGACGCGCCGGAACCGAAGCCGTGCCGTATAACGTCGCGCTCGGAGCCGCGTGTGAACTGGCGCAGCACATGGACGCAGGAACGCACGCGCGCATACGCCTTTTGCGCGACACATTGGAAGATGAAATTTTACGTTTGATCCCGAACGCACGTTTGAATGGAACGAGTGGCCGCGCGCGGCGCTTGCCCAACACGTCAAATATTTCTTTCGCTTATATTGACGGCGAAAGCATTCTCGCGCACCTCGACGCGGAAGGAATTTGCGTTTCAACCGGCTCGGCCTGCAATGCTGAGACGCATGAAGCATCCGGCGTGCTGCGCGCTATGAACGTGCCGTACACTCTCGCGCAAGGCTCGATTCGCTTTTCGCTCGGGCGTTACACAACCGAAACTGAAATCAAAGAAACGCTCAAAGTGTTGCCGTCTATTATTAACCGACTCGCGCAAATTTCGTCCTACGAAAACGAGTTGAAGACAATGGGCGCTTTCAATCACGATTGTTAGATTAAAGGCGCAAGCGTAAGGCTGTCTGTGCGCTTTTGTTTCGCCGGACGTTACTTCTTTTGCTGTTGTTTGAAAGCCACTTCGTCGCCGGACTCGCCGACGTGTCCGCCGCTGTTGAAGCCCGGAGTGGAAGGCGAATTGGTGTTTGGCGCGGCGCTGTTGCTGCCGACGTGCTGCGCTGAATCGTCCGCAAAAGTTTCGTTCTCGTCTTCGCGGCGTCCGCTCAGTTCAGGCGTCTCGGCCATTTCCTGACGGTTCTGATCTGGATTGCCCGCAAAGCCCGTTTGCTGGCCGCGCTGCTTCGACGGAATCCCCGCTTTGTGCTGGTCATGATCGCTGCTCATTTCAATCGTCTCCCTGATTTTACTGTTCAAATATTTAAGTTCCGGCGTATGCTAAAGTTTTTTTTCGCCGCGTTTACGCACTAACGATTAACCGGCAACATCTGCTGCGGAATTTTGTCGGTCAGCCGTGCGTGATCTGAATGACCACTTGAGCGCGGGTGGCGCGGCGAGCGTGGTGATGATGACCATGCCGACAACTGCGCCGAACGTCGCGGCGTCAATGACTGGCTTCATTACTCCCTGCGCATCGGGCAGCATGAGCGACGCACCGATCCCTGCGAAGATCAATCCGACTTCGCCGCGCGGGATCATCCCGAACCCGACGCTCAAACGATTAATCCCGCGCTCAATCACCGCCAGCGAACAAACTTGCTTACCGATAATTGCAACAGCCGTCAGCGCAAGCGTGAAGCCGAGCAATTCTGTGCGCGCAAACTGTCGCAGCTCGACTTTGAGTCCCATCAACACAAAAAAGATCGGCACAAGCAGCGCGTTCACAGGCACCAACATTTTCTCCAGATCACTTTTATCGTAATCCGGCACGGACTCGAAGTGCGCTTCTTCAAGCACCAACCCGGCAGCGAACGCTCCGACAATCGGCGCAAGTCCGACTTTTGCCGCCGCCCACGCCATCAGAAAACAGAACGCGAGCGACATTGCCAGCAACACGCCGCGCCCTTGAAAACGCCCGATGAGGTGAAACAAATGCGGCACAAGGAAACGTCCGGCGAGAATCGCGCCTGCAAGAAAAAGAACGGCCTTGAGCGCGATGATTCCAAAATCAAACGCGGAAGCGCCCGCGCCCGTCGCCAGAGCTTTGATCGCGCCCGCCACCACCGCCAGCAGCAGCAGGCCGAGCACATCGTCAATCACCGCCGCGCCCATAATCACACGCGCCTCGCGCGTTTGGAGTTTATTTATATCCTTCAGCACGCGCGCGGTTATTCCTACGCTCGTCGCGCACAACGTCGCGCCGATAAAAATGTGCGCCAGTCTTGGTGCATCTGGAATAAAATATGCTGCGATCCACCAGCCTAAGAAAAAAGGCGCGACGACGCCCGCAATTGCGACGAGCAGCGAAGACCAACCGACTTCCAGCATCTCTTTGAAATTCGATTCGAGGCCGACTTCAAAGAGCAACAGAATGACGCCGATTTCCGCGAGCGCCGCGATGACTTCATTTGTTTTAAGCGGTTCAAGCCAAGCGAATCCGATGAGCGCGAGATTGCCGACGATGATGCCGCCGATCAACTCACCCAAGACCGCAGGCTGACGCAATCTTTCAAATATTTCGCCGCCAATTTTTGCAACGACGAGAATAATCGCCACACTCAAGAGCACCAGCGGATCAAGCCCGTGCGCCGCCGCTCCACTTGAAGCGCCGCTTTCGCTTTCACCCATGCTCGCAGCCCAACTCGTTTGCGCCGCACACAATGAGGCAAAAACCAGAGCGCCGCCGAATGCCGCGCGCTTCGCGTAGGGGTTCAATGTCATACAACGTTCGCCGTTGCCTTCCGTCGCTCACTTACTGTGCTCAAACGAATTCATCCTGCTCGCGTGTTGACGAAAACAATTGCTCTAACACTCAAGCTTCGCGCACACTCAACGGCTCCGGTTCGGACTGTTGTTCTGGCAAGTGGTGCGGCACGTCATCCGTCTGCGCCGGACGCTGCGATTGTGCCATTGGCGGCGGATCGGTAATCAATTTTTCGAGCGCCGCTTCGATCACATCGCTGATGCGCGCGACGGGCACGATTTCCAATTCTTTACGCACGTCTTCCGGCACTTCTTCCGTATCGGCTTCATTGCGCGCCGGTAAGATAATCCGGCGAATTCCCGCACGATGCGCCGCCAAGACTTTCTCTTTGATACCGCCGACGGGAAATACCAGCCCCGAAAGCGTAATCTCGCCGGTCATAGACGTGTCGGATCGCACGCGCCGTCCCGTATAGAGCGAAGCAAGCGCAGAAGTCATCGTCACACCGGCGGACGGCCCGTCTTTCGGAATCGCTCCGGCGGGAACATGCAAATGCACGCCATAGTTTTTGAACATTTCCGGTGCGATGCCAAACTCCGCAGCGTGTGCCCACAGATAAGAGCGGGCGGCGCGCGCCGATTCCTGCATCACGCCGCCGAGTTGTCCCGTCATGGTTAATCCAGACCCGCCCGGTAAAAGCGTCGCTTCGATGAAGAGCACTTCGCCGCCCATCTCCGTCCAAGCCATGCCGGTGGCAACGCCCGCAGGCAATTCCGCACGCGCTTCTTCCGGGTAAAAACGCGGCGCGCCCAAATACTCTTTGATGTCCGGCGCATCAACGGTCACATGTTCCACTTCGCCTTGCGCGATTTTCAAAGCGACCTTGCGCATGATGCTGCCAACCGTGCGTTCCATCTGGCGCACGCCCGCTTCGCGTGTGTAGCGCGCGGCGATTAGATTTATCGCGGCATCCGTAATGTCGAACTGATTTTCGTTGAGGCCGTTTTCTTTCACTTGTCTCGGCACTAAATACTGTCTGGCGATGTGCAGCTTTTCGTGGTCGCTATAGCCAGCGAGTTGAATAATCTCCATGCGATCACGCAAGGGCGCGGGAATCGGCGCGAGGCTATTCGCCGTCGCAATGAAAAAGACTTTCGAGAGATCGAACGGCAAATCCAGATAGTGATCGCGGAAACTATTATTCTGCTGCGGGTCTAAAATCTCCAGCATCGCAGACGCCGGATCGCCGCGATAATCCGCGCCCATCTTGTCCAATTCGTCGAGCATCATCACAGGGTTATTCACGCCCGCGCGTCGTATTGATTGAAGAACACGTCCCGGCAACGCGCCGATGTACGTTCTGCGGTGGCCGCGCAATTCCGCTTCGTCGCGCACACCGCCCAAAGATAAGCGCTCGAATTCACGTCCAAGAGCGCGCGCAATCGAACGCCCCAGAGAAGTTTTGCCGACACCCGGCGGGCCAACGAAACACAGGATCGGGCTTTTCGCTTCGGGACGTAATTTAATCACCGCGAGAAATTCGAGTATGCGTTCCTTAACGTCTTCCAACCCATAATGGTCTTCGTCCAAGATTCGACGCGCTTCTTTAAGATCAAGATTATCTTCGGTTGATTTTTTCCAAGGCAGTTCCAGCACGTATTCAAGATAGGTGCGTATCACGTGAAAGTCCGGCGCAGCGTTGGGCAGTTTCTCCATGCGCTTGAGTTCACGCGTCGCTTCTTTGCGCACGTCGTCCGGCAAATCCGCTGCGTCGAGGCGCTCGCGCATCATCTCCGCTTCGGCGCGCTCGCCGCCATCGTCTTCGCCAAGCTCTTTCTGAATCGCTTTCAACTGTTGACGCAAAATATAATCGCGTTGCGCTTTGTCCATTTCACCCTGTGCGTCTGTCGCAATCTTCGTGCGAAGTTGCATGATTTCGACTTCGCGCGCAAGATACATGTGAGCGAGACGCAACAGTTCGTCAACCGTATCTGCTTCGAGCATTTTCTGTTCACGTTCGACGCCGAGGTTGAGAACGGAGCCAAGAAAATAAGCGATCTGGATGGGATCATTCGCGCCCATAATGGCGGAGCGCACTTCAGGCGGAACCTGCGGCATCATCGCCAGCACTTGCTGAACCAACCCTTGCACGTTGCGCTTCGTCGCTTCGACTTCCTCTGCATCCTTTACCTCAAGATGCGGCAGAATTTCGACGCGCGCGCGCAAGAATGGCTGTTCCTGTTTCCACTCTAAAATCTTAACGCGCTCTGTACCCTGCACGATCAAGTGCATCGCGTTATCGGTTTCGGAACGCATCATGCGTTTAATCATCACGAGCGTGCCGACTTCGTAAAGATCAGTTGGCGCAGCGTCCGTGCCGGTCACGCTTTCCGTGCGGGAGCTTATGCAGGCGAGCAGTTTCTCTTCGGTGGCGAGCGCCGATTCAACCGCCGCGACAGAGCGCGTGCGACCGACTGCGAGCGGCACAACCGTTTCGGGAAACAGCGTCGTGTTAATTAAAGGCAGCACGCTGATTTCAAACGGCGCGGCGTTGCCCTGCTTCGTAGCGTTTTCTGTTGCAGTGTTCTCTGGAGTTTCAGACATAAAGCTAAAATAAAAATAGAAGTCAGGAGTCAGAAATCAGGAGTCAGATAAAAGCGATAAGTTTTGTGTTCACTCTCGTAGCGCCGCGTTGATCGCGTTGATGCTGAAACGGCGTCAACGCTAAATCATGTCCGACTTGCCTTATTCTGACTTCTGGCTCCTGACTACTTCTTCTCTTCCGTCCTTTCTTCGCAATTCGCTTCGCCGCGCAGACGAATCAGCAGCAATCCGTCGCGGTAGTCCTGCACTAACGTCGCGCCTTCAATCGAGCAGGGAAAGCTCAGGGTCTTTTCAAAGCGGCTGTATGTGATTTCTAGTTGATGATAAGTGAGGCCTTCTTCGTAAACGGAATCGCGGCGTATGCCTGCGACGCGCAGGGTCTGGCCTTCAATGGAAATCTCCAGATCATCGTTGCCGACGCCCGCCAGATCAAGCTTGACGAGCCACCCATCCGGCGTGCGGTAAATATCCGCCGCCGGACACCACAAACGCGGCGACAAACGCCCCTTGCGCCCGACATGAATCATACGCAAATAACGATCAATTGATTCAGCCATAAAAATAGTTTTCAGTTTTGAGTTTACACTTTTAAGCTAAAGGCTCACGAGAATCCACAGGTATTGGTGATTACTTTCTGAAAACTCAAAACTAAAAACTCAAAACTGTCTTAACTGCTTATCCGAACATTTTGCTCCAGAACGAAGCGCCGCTGGAAATTTCTTCGAGTGCGTCGGCCAGTTCACGGTCTTCTTCCGTTTCGAGCGCAATGTCGGCCATTGAAATAATGCCGCGCAGATTACCCATTTCGTCAACCACAGGAATGCGCCGCACCTGCTTGTCGCCCATCTTGCGTATGGCATCAATAACGCGATCATTGGGACGCGCAGAGTGAACGTCCGCCGTCATAATTTCTTCGGCGCGGACAATGCGTGCGTCGCGGCCTTCGGCGAGCGCGCGGACAACTATGTCACGATCCGTAATCAAACCGACGAGCTTACCGTTATCCGTTGAACGATTGCCGCGACGTTTCTCACGTTCCGTTTGGGCAGAATCTTGATCGGCGGCAACTGCATTCGGCGCAGGCTCGACAACAGGAATGATGCCTGTGTCTTCGTCGCGCATCATTGCTGCGACTTGCTGCAAAGTCGTCTCGCGCGTCGCCACCGTTACGTCACGCGTCATAATGTCGCGGCAACGCAAGTGTGAACGCGACGCCGCGCGGCCTACGTGATCGCCGCCGCCATTATCATAGCGAGCCGCGCCGTCGTTATCTTGATCTTGGCGCTCTCCAGACATAGTTTCCGTTCCTCTAATCTTAACAAACGATCAGCCGCCGCCCGCGCAATTCAAGATGTAACGGGCAGCGGCTTACACATTCTATTGTTCCACTTCGGGGATTACCTTGCGAGAATTATACTCGCTTTGCGCAGGATTGCCAGCGCGCCGTTTTACCGGAACATACATAAACGGAAAAGCGAAAGCGCAGCGCTAAGATAATCTCACACAGGCGGCGCAATGCTTATCGTTTGAAACTTAAACTTACTGCGCAGTTTCTATTTCCGCGATTAACTGCACTTGCGATCTGATGTCGAGCGTTCCGATTTCAATTGGCGTCGGCGCGTTCGATGCGCGCATTTGCATTTCCCGTCCATTCATCGGCGGCGCATCGTACAGAGGACGTATGATCCCGCCTTCCTGAACTTCGATGACGCGCACGACACGCGCGCCGAGCGCCTGCGCAACAGTCTGCGCTTTGCTTAAAGCTTCGCGCGTCGCTTCGGCCAATGCTTGTTCGCGCGCCGGACGATCCTTGCGCAAAGTGAACGCAACGTTATCCACATTGTTTGCGCCCGCCTGCGATGCCGCGTCAATCACCGCGCCGACTTTCGTTAAATCCGAGAGCGTCACCGTCACAGTATTGCGCGCTTCGTAACCGACGATTGTCGGCGGCTGATTCTCTTTGTAAACGCGTTGCGGTTGTAGATTATAGCCGCTCGTTTTAACTTCCGCGCCCGCGCCCGCCGATGCTTTCACGGCGCGAATCACAGCGTCGCTCTTATTAGCGTTATCAGTTTGCGCATCGAGCGCGCGGCGGCTCTGCGTGACGACGGAGACGTTGAGAATCGCCGTGTCCGGCTGCGCCTGCACAACTGCATCGCCCATCACCATCACGCGCATCGGACGTTTTCCATCACGCGCCATAGCATCACCGTTCGGCTGCGCGGTAGTTCCCGCCTGCTGATCGTCAAGCCTAATTACGGCAGCATCAATTCGTGCCGCGTAAAAAAGCACTGCGAGCACGACGGCGCTGGCGATGCACGATGTTTTCAAAAGATTCTTTATCATTTGTTTTCTCCATTTTGTTATTTGACGACATCTTCATATAAGAGTTGTTTTCGGCACGAGACTTTGTTGTTCAAGCGCCTGACATGGATAAGTAGAACGCGCTGCGACGATCAATCTTGCGCTTTAAGTTTGTCCTGCCCCGAAACTCTTTGCTACGATCTTTAGCATCATGCGAGCCTTCCAATGAAATTAAACAACCCAAAGAAACCTGCGCGAGAAGGTCGTGTTGTCATCGTCGGGCGTGTAGAAGACTTGCCTCAGGGCAGTGCGGCGACAGTTGAACTTGCAGATAATAAGGAACTCGCGCTCTACAACGTCGGTGGTGAATTCTACGCCACCGAAAACTTTTGCCCGCACAAAGGCACGCCGCTCGCAAACGGCACGCTCTGTAATCACATTATCGAATGCAACTGGCACAACTGGCGCTTCGACGTGCGCACAGGCCGATGTCTGACGAACAACGCGGCGATTGAAACTTATCAAATCGTTATCGAAGACGGCCAGATCAAAATTATCATTTAACAACTCTCGCGCGCAGTTTTCTATAATCTCTTTCCATTTAACTCGCTGACGCAAAAACAATCGAAGCTAAAGAATCAGGCCGCACGGGTTTCTCAAAAGAGAACTCGCGTGCGGCCTTCGGTTTTGTACAATGCAAGGATGAGTGCTTTCAACCATCGTTGCCAATGGCCTCAACCGGACACGAAGTCAGCGCTTCTTCGGACAACTCGCGTTCCTCATCCGTCTCCGGTTGCTTATAAACAAATGAATAACCGTTGTCGTCCGAGCGTGTGAAATTATCCGGCGCGGTATCGCGGCACACGTCGCAATCAATGCACTGCTCGTCAACGTAATATATGCCCGGCGCATTCTCCGCAACCTTCTCATTCGGATCAGCCACTACGATAACTTCCTCCTCGAAAATTGGTTAATAGTGAATGATAAATCGTAAGAGAAAATCCATCTGATTGACTATTGACGATTTACAATTCACCAACTATTTGACCGCCAGCATACGATCAAGCGCGACACGTGCCCATTTCGCCGTTTCTTCCGGCACGGTAATTTGATTAACCACTTCGCCCGCGACGAGCGATTCAAGCACCCACGCCATATTCTGCGGCGCGATGCGATACATCGTCGCGCACATGCACAAATCGGGCGCAAGCAATTGTATGTGCTTGTCTGGGAACTGCGCTTTTAAGCGATTGACGAGATTAACCTCCGTTCCAATCGCCCACTTTGAACCGGCGGGCGCGGCCTCAATCGTCTTGATAATAAATTCCGTCGAGCCGTTCAAATCGCTTTCCTGCACAACCTCGTAAACGCACTCTGGATGCACCAGCACCTTGATGCCCGGCACTTCCTTGCGCACCTGCTCAACGTGCCAAGCCTTAAAGCGTCCATGCACGGAGCAATGCCCTTTCCACAAAATCAGACGCGCCTTCCGCAACGCTTCTTCCGCGTTCCCGCCAAGCTCCTTGAACGGGTCCCACACCACCATTTCATCAAGCGCGATGCCGAACTTCACGCCCGTGTTGCGTCCCAAATGTTGATCCGGGAAGAAGAATAATTTGTCTGCTTCCTTCAAACATTTATCAAAGAGCGGCACGGCATTCGATGACGTGCAAACAATGCCGCCGTGTTTGCCGCAAAACGCTTTGATCGCCGCCGTCGAATTCATGTACGTGATCGGCATCACGCGGTAATCGCCGACAACGCCGATTGCTTCCAACTGCTCCCAAGCGTCTTCGACCTGCTCCGCCGAAGCCATATCCGCCATCGAACAACCCGCGCCGAGATCGGGCAGAATAACTTTCTGATGTGGCGCGGAAAGAACATCAGCCGATTCCGCCATGAAATGCACGCCGCAGAAAACGATAAACTCTGCTTCCGGCCTTTCGGCAGCAAGCTTCGATAGCTTAAACGAATCGCCCGTCAAATCCGCATGACAGATCACGTCGTCGCGCTGGTAGTGATGACCGAGGATGACCACGCGCTTGCCCAACTCACCGCGCGCCGTCTCAATACGCTCGTGCAACTCCGCATCCGAAACGCGAAAGTAATCTTCCAGCACAGGAATGCTCGACAAAGTGGCAATCGTCATCTTGTTTTCTTCTCCTTCAGCGCCCGAACCCGCAGGCCGCAACACACGCGCCGCAAGGCTCTCACGCCAAACTTGGCAATATACTCATTCAAATAAACGAAGCGCAAGCGACGAAGCATTACCGCACTTCAGCCTCTCACAATTCGCCCGCGCATCATCAATCGCGCAAGCACTAATTTAGATGCGAAAGATTATCCGCAAGATGTGTTTGTTAAACGCCGAAGGAAGGTTTGTTTGGGTGGCTCAAAAAGGTTTCTAACACCAAGTTCATTTGATCTTAGTGAATGCTTCTGTCGTCATGATGTAATTAATTGTTCCATCCGGTTCAACTCTGTAAACGAATTTCTTGCTGGCGATATACTCCGGGACGGAAGGTTTTCGACTAAGGACAAGAAAAACATCCGTATCTTCAGGAATATCATCAAGCACGGCTGTATGAGAGCCAGCCACTACGTTCTGGCCTTCAGGAAACGAATACTCAATGATCGACATATGTAATTGCCGCTTCTCAATGATTTTAGAGCCATCCGGCGAAATCAAATAGCGCGCATCTCCGCCAAGCGGGTAAACTCCCTGCTTCGTTTGCGCCGGAAGAACATACACATATAGTTGATTCGATTTAGTAGGCAAGACAGCGACATTGTATGGTCTATTTTCGCCCTTGAAATCAGCTATGACTGCTTCGATAGCTTTAGCGGCGAAGAAATAGAAACCCGAATCCTCTCTTGGCGTGTCGTATTTCTTTACGTTGAAATCTAAAGGCGTTGCGCCCTGTTTCGCTTCATAAGTAATAAGAAACTTGTCGCGTTTTTCATTGAAGCGTCCAAACGCGACAGTCCACCCAGTGCCCGACCTTTGAGCGATATAACGAGCAACGCTGCCTGCTGCTGGCTTCAACGCCGCAACCGCATCGGTAGAGTGCCACGCCGCGACGTCATACGCCGCAAGCTGTCGTCCTCTGTCTGTTATTTCCGACAATTCAACTTTAGAGGCCGGAGAAGTTCTCTGCGCTAAACTAGCGGAAGCGCAAAGCAAAACAATAAGAGTTAAGGCTAAAGATTTTAACAAGCGGAGTCTCCTTACTTGTTGGGACAAAGCGACAGTTGAATAACTTTCCCATAACACTTACGGATGCGTCATTTCTTCCGGCTTGACGTATTCATCGAATTGCTCGCCCGTTAGTATGCCCAACTCAATCGCGGACTCGCGCAGGCTGATGCCTTTTTTGTGCGCGTGCTTGGCGATCTTCGCGGCGTTGTCGTAGCCGATGTGCGGATTCAAGGCCGTGACGAGCATGAGGGAATTACGCAAGTGCTCGTCAATCTTGGCGCGGTTGAGTTCTATCCCTGCGACGCAGTAATCAACAAATCCGCGACAGGCATCTTTCAGCAAGCGAATCGAATGCAGCAGGTTGTGAATCATCACAGGGTTAAATACATTTAACTCGAAGTTGCCCTGCGAGCCTGCGAAGCCAATCGCCGCGTCGTTGCCGAAGACTTGCACGGCGACCATCGTCATCGCTTCACTCTGTGTCGGATTGACCTTGCCCGGCATAATCGAAGAGCCGGGTTCGTTCTCCGGCAACACGAGTTCGCCGAAGCCCGCGCGCGGCCCCGACGCGAGCCAGCGTATATCATTCGCTATCTTCATGAGGCTGGCGGCGAGAGTCTTCAACGCGCCGCTCGCAAAGACCATTTCATCATGTGCCGACAGCGCCGCGAATTTGTTCGGGTGCGACTTGAAAGGCAAGCCCGTTAATTCCGCAATCTTCTTCGCCGCACGCTCGCCGAATTCCGGGTGCGAGTTTAACCCTGTGCCAACCGCCGTGCCGCCAATCGCCAGTTCATATAGTCCGGGCAGCACGAGTTTTAATCTCTCTATGTCGCGCTCAACGAGGCTCGCCCAGCCGCCCATCTCCTGCCCGACGGTCAAAGGCGTCGCGTCCTGTAGATGCGTGCGCCCGATCTTCACCACGTCCGCAAACTCTCGCGCCTTCGCGTCAATCGCATCGTGCAATCTTTGCACTTCCGGGATCAGCGCATTGAGACGCTCGGCGGCGGCAATGTGCATCGCCGTCGGAAAAGTATCGTTCGACGACTGCGACAAGTTCACATCGTCGTTCGGATGCACAGGCTTTTTGCTGCCCATCTCACCGCCCGCGATTTCAATGGCGCGATTAGAGATAACTTCGTTCGCATTCATGTTCGTCTGCGTGCCGCTTCCCGTCTGCCACACACGCAAAGGAAAATGTTCGTCCAGCTTTCCTTCAATCACTTCATCGGCGGCTTGTGCAATCAACTTCGCTTTGTCTGCGGGCAACTTGCCGAGTTCCTCATTAACGAGCGAGGCGGCCTTTTTGAGCACACCCAGAGCGCGTATCATCTCGCGCGGCATCACATCGAACCCGATATTGAAATGCTTCAGCGAACGCATCGTCTGCGCCCCGTAATACTTATCCGCCGGAACATTTATCTCGCCCATCGAGTCCGTTTCCTGACGCACAACGCCCGCCTGCTTACGCTCCACCGCATCCTTAGCCATCGCCTGAATTCATCCTTAACTATTGAAGTTGAATACGCCTAATATACATCACTCATAAAGACGCAAGCGATTGTTGGGTAGCGAATTCACGGCACCTCGAATATTTCCCGAGCACCATTATCTGGAGTCGGAAATTTCATCTGCTGTGCTTGATGAAGCAAGATCACAGGCACTTGCGTAGGTTGCCCGTTAAAGTAAGCGCGGTATGCTTTCGGAGTTCCCTTGCGGCTTTGCGGGGCTAGAGGCATAAATTCGTAGCCGTGATGCCGGAGTAATGGCTGCCAGATCGCCAGCTTGTTTACGAGGATGATCCGTCGTGGTCGTGCTAACTTGTCTTGAATCAAGTCCACTATCAAGCGCGCTGCCAACTGACTTGAATGCAATGCTTCGACAATGTTGCTGTTTAAATCATTCGCATTGGGGCTTGAATACGCGAAGAGCTCCAGCGTTAGTAATGTATTGTCCTCGTCCGTTTCGCCGATTGCCCGGAGCATGTTTTCCCATTGACTGCGCCACCAACCCCATGCGAACTGCTTCGTTCCTGAGCGGTAATTGTACTTTGGATTTAGGAGCTTGCGTGTGTATAGCAATCGGTGCAATGTTTGCTCGTGAGTCACAGCACCCGTCGTATAAAATTCCTTCAGTAGCTGCCAGTGCGGACGACATGCAAGTGATATGTCTGGGTCGGCGCATTGCGTGTAGGTGATTCCATCGCCCGGATTGATGAGAGCGACAATGGTCTTGTTTTCCACAGACAAGCTACCGTCGTCCGTGACCCAATGCCCGAAAAATGGTTCTGGAGGCTTAAAGGAGAAAAGGTCGCGGATCGGAGAGTCAATTCCCACGCCATCTTTCGTGAGAACGCTGGAAACCCAGCTTTTTAATATAGGCTCCACATCGGCTGTTTCGATATTCAATGCCCAATATGCGTAGCACCAAAAATCGCGTAACTCCTGAAATGTTGATTGAGCACTCATTATCACTCCATTCACATCTGCCCAACGCAAGTTAGAGCTATATTGTACAGTTTTCTCGTATCATTCAACCTCTATCGGAAACCCTGCCGCTTGCCATGCTTTCCAGCCGCCTGCCATTGAGTGGACGTTGGTGTAGCCCATGTGTTGCAGGTTGTCGCAGGCGAGAGCCGAGCGATAGCCGCCGCCGCAGTAGAGTATGAGTTCGGTGCGTTTGTCGGGCACGAGTCCTTCGATGTCGCGTTCGATGATGCCGCGTCCCAAGTGTTGTGCGCCCTGTGCGTGGCCTTGCGCCCATTCGTGGTCTTCGCGCACGTCTATCAGGCGCACGTCGTTGTTGCCGTGTGCGTTAAGTTTCGCGTGGGTTTCTTCGACGCTGATTTCGTGTATGCGGCTTCGCGCGTCTTCGGCTAATTTAAGAAAGCCTTCGGAGTGTTGCATAGCGTTTCGTGTCTCCTTCGCTGGTTAATTGACGAAGTGTTTGCGCGGTGTGTTTGGAGTAAACTCGCGGGAAGGATTATAATGCGCTCTTTTGGAAAAGCACACTTAACAGTAATCAGTGGTCAGTTCTCAGTTTCATAACTGTTTACTGATGACCGGCTACTGATTACTTGACGAGGAAGGAAACAGAAAAACTTTGGCTACGGAACAGTTTGATGTAACGATTATCGGCAGCGGCCCGGGCGGTTATGTGGCGGCGATTCGCGCGGCGCAGCTTGGACTTAAAGCGGCGATTGTGGAACGCGACAAACGCTTGGGCGGCACATGCACCTTGCGCGGTTGTATTCCGACGAAACAGCTTTTGCAATCGGCCACCGTTTACGAACACATGCAGCACGCCGCAGAGTTCGGCGTCAATGTCTCGGATGTCAAACTCGTTTTTGAGGACGTGCAGAAGCGCAAAGACAAAATTGTCACGAAGAACTCTAAGGGCATAGAGTTTTTGATGAAGAAGAATAAGATTACGCAGTTCAAAGGCACAGGCCGCCTCGCGCTTCCGGGCAAAGTTGAAGTAACGGGCGAAGACGGCAAAAAGCAGTTTATCGAAACGAAGAATATTATCATTGCAACGGGTTCGGTCGTGCGCCCTATCCCCGGCTTTGAAACGGACGGCGAGCGCGTTATCAATAGCGATCACGTGCTCGAACTTCAACAAGTTCCTAAATCCATGCTGGTGATGGGCGCGGGCGCGGTCGGCGTCGAATTCGCTTCCGTTTATTCGCGCTTCGGTTGCGACACGACGCTCATTGAACTCATGCCGCGTCTTTTGCCCGGCGAGGACGAAGAGATTTCGGCGGAGCTTCTGAAAGCGTTTCGCAAGCGCAAAATCAATACACAACTCGACACGAAGCTGGACAAAATGGAGAAGACGGATAAGGGCGTCGTCGTCACAGGCAAAACATCAAAGGGCGAAGACGTGCGCCTCGAAGCAGAGATGCTCCTTGTCGCCGTCGGGCGTATGCCTTATACACAGGGTCTCGGTCTGGAAGGCACGAAGATTAAAATTGAACGCGGCGCGATTTCCGTAGACGAATTTTTGCGCACGGGCGAGCCGAATGTTTATGCTATCGGCGACGTGATTCCGACACCCTGGCTCGCGCACTTAGCATCGAAAGAAGGCATTCTCGCCGTCGAACAAATCGCCGGGCAACACGCGCAGCCGATTAATTTGCGTCACGTTCCCGCCTGCACTTACTGCGAGCCGGAAGTCGCTTCCGTCGGACTCACCGAACAAAAAGCGCGTGCCGAAGGTTACGATGTCAAAGTCGGCAAGTTTCCCTTTTCGGCTTCGGGCAAAGCGCGCATCATCGGTGAAGAAGAAGGCTTCGTCAAAGTCGTCAGCGAAACAAAGTACGATGAATTGTTGGGCGTGCATATTATCGGGCCGCACGCGACGGAATTGATCGCCGAAGCCTGCGTCGCAATGCAGCTTGAATCAACTGCCGAAGAGTTGGGGCGCACAATGCACGCGCATCCGACGATTTCCGAATCCGTGATGGAAGCCGCTGAAGGCGTTCACAACTTAACGATTCATTTTTAAGTATGAAGAAAGAGACACAACGCAAAGCGAATCGCTCAGGCACGCGCGCGAAAACTTCTCAGTCTAAACCAGCAGAAGTGGCGGCGAATGCTGTCGCCGTCGAAGATGCTGCGGTAGCGATGAGCGCAGATGACACGGCGACGAGCAATGAAACGAAACTTGTTACCACAAGTGAAACAGCGCCGCTCTCATGCACACCAGACACGACGCTTACACCTGAACAGATGCTTGAGATGTATCGTCATCTAAAAATGACGCGACTGGTTGAAGAACGTCTCGTTAATCTTTATCGCCAGACAAAGGTTGTCGGCGGCGTCTTTCGTTCGCTCGGACAGGAAGCGACAGCAGTCGGCACGGCGTATGCTCTTAAACCGCAGGATTTCATCACGCCATTGATACGCGATCTAGGCGCGGTGCTCGTCAAAGGCATTCGCCCGCGCGAGATTTTCGCGCAGTACATGGCAAAGGCGTGGGGGCCTTCGGGCGGGCGCGATCTCAATATTCATTTCGGAGACATGGCGAAAGGTTTTATCGGCCCGATCTCGCATCTCGGCGATATGATCCCTGTGATGACCGGCGTCGTGCTTGCGGCGCGTATGCAGAAGAAAGATTTAGTCGCGCTCGCTTACATCGGCGACGGCGGAATGAGCACGGGCGCGTTTCACGAAGGATTGAACTTCGCCGCCGTGCAGCGCCTGCCCTTGATCGTCGTCGCAGAGTATAATCACTACGCGTATTCGACGCCGACCGCGAAGCAAACGGCTGTGAAGGACTTGGCGGAGAAGGCCGCAGGCTACGGCATTCCCGGCCACATCGTTGACGGTAACGACATCATCGCCTGCTATGAAGTGACGAAGAAAGCCATAGAGTATGCGCGCGGTGGTGGCGGCGCGGTGCTGATCGAAGCGAAAACCTATCGTCGCAAAGGCCACGCCGAGCACGACGATCAAAGATACCTCCCGCCCGGCGAACTCGAAGCATGGGAAAAGAACGATCCCGTTGATCGCTACGAAACATATTTGACGACACAGAAAATCGCCGCGCGCGGAAAACTCGCAGAGATTACGGCAGGCATTCAAGCAGAGATAGATGAAGACGTCGCATGGGCTGAAAGCTCGCCGATGCCTGAACCGGAACAAACTGCTTATAATGTTTTCGATAACAACGTCGTCGCGCCCGCGTTCCGCCCGAAGGTGCTTGAGCAATGACCGTTAAACTTCCGCCACTAAAGCTTATCCCGCGAAACGTCGCCGCGCCTGCCGCGTCGCCGCAATCTTTGGCGAAAGGAGAGCACACGATGGGTTTGGTTTATGCGAATATTGAAGTAATCAGCGGCGATGACTTAACGCTGCACGCGAAGGGTTACATCAAAGAAGATGAAGTCAAAAAAATAACGGTTGCTGCGCTTGTTGACAGCGGCGCGTACATGCTGTCAATCAACGAGCGCGTGAAGAACCAACTCGGCTTACGAGTGCTTGAAAAGCAGTTTGCCGAATTTGCCGATGGAAGAGTGCTCGAACTTGAAGTAGTCGGGCCGATAGAAATTCGTTTTGAAAACCGTCGGACAACAGTTGATGCGATGGTTTTGCCCGGAGATACAGAGATTTTGCTTGGCTCAATTCCGATGGAAGACATGGACGTGTTGATTGACCCGAAGCAGCAACGCTTGATCGTCAATCCGGCGCATCCGTATGTCGCGCAGAAATATCTGAAATAAGACGATAACTTTCGATGGTAAGTTTTGCGACGGTAATTTCTTTTACAAATGTCTACAACTCTCAAAAAAGAACATAAACAAAATCGCCCGGCGCGTGGCGGATTGACGACGTTCGTCGAAGCGATTCGTCAGGGCATCTGGGAAGAGATGGAGCGTGACGCGAGTGTGTTCGTAATCGGCGAAGATGTGGGCGCATACGGTGGCGCGTTCAAAGTAACGGACGGTCTCCTTGACGAATTCGGCGAAGAGCGCGTGATTGACACGCCAATTTCCGAAGCGGCAATTGTCGGCGCGGCGTGCGGCGCGGCATTAATGGGAATGCGCCCGGTGGCGGAATTTCAGTTTATTGATTTCATCTCCGCAGGCTTTGACATGCTGACGAACTACGCGGCGAAGTGTCGTTATCGCTGGGGCGCAGGATTAGCGACGGTCTTTCGCGGGCCGTGCGGCGGCGGCGTGCATTCAGGGCCGTTTCACTCGGTCAACGCAGAAGCTTTTTTTCTGAATACGGCGGGACTAAAAATCGTCGAGCCGTCAACGGCGTATGATGCGAAGGGCTTAATCAAAGCGGCGATACGCGATCCAGACCCCGTACTTTTTTTTGAGCACAAAAAGCTTTACCGCCTGCCGCGCCTGCGTGAAGAATTACCCGAAGATGATTACATCGTCGAAATCGGCAAAGCACGCACGGTGAAGGAAGGCCGTGATCTTTCGATCATCACTTTCGGCGCGATGACTTTGACTGCACTCGATGCGGCGCAGGAACTTGAGAAAGAAGGCCTCGATGTTGAAGTGATAGATTTACGCACTCTCGCGCCCATGGACAAAACGGCGATTCTTAACAGTATAAAAAAGACGAACAAGGCTTTGGTGCTGCATGAAGCGTCGCGCACGGGCGGCATTGGCGGCGAAATCGCGGCCACTATCGCTGAAGAAGCTTTCGAGTGGTTGGATGCGCCCGTCCTGCGCGTCGCTTCGATTGATAGTCCAGTGCCGTATTCGCCGCCGCTCGAAGAATATTATTTGCCGCAAGTCAAGGATGTACTCCATGCGGCGCGCAAACTTGCAGCGTATTAGAAAAGGAAGGAGACAGAAGTCAGGAGTCAGAAGTCAGAATAAGAACATAATGCTCGAAGAGCGTACAAACGCGTCATGCGTGATCGCTGTTGTTTTTATTCCGTCTCCTATCTTCTGACTGCTGAATACTAATTTTATGAGCACAGAAATTGTGATGCCGCAGATGGGCGAATCCATCGCGGAGGGAACGATTACTAAATGGTTGAAGCAGGTGGGCGAGCGCGTCGAGCGCGACGAACCGTTGTTTGAAATTTCGACGGACAAAGTTGATGCGGAGATTCCGTCGCCCGCCGCCGGAACGCTGACCGAGATCAGAGCGAAAGAGGGCGACACGGTTGAAGTCAATTCAATCGTCGCCATGCTTGACGGCGGCGATGGCGCAGGCGCGTCGGCAGGAGCAGCGACGCCGCAAGCAGAAGCAAGCGCGCCACAAACCGCAGCAGCAACGCCACCACCGCCGCCGCCACCACCTTCGCAAACAATTGCTGCCGCCGCCGCTCCGCCGCCACCACAGCCGCCGCAAAACGTACCGGCACAACAGAGTGCTTCTAATGAATGGACGACGGGCGCACCGATTCCCGAAGCAGAAATCGCCGAAGTTGCCGCGCGTAGCTACGACGATCAACGTCCCGGCGCAGAACAAGAGGCCGCAGGCGTTTCGTCTACACAGGCCACTGCAACGAGTGGCAACGGCAACAACAATCAGACCGTTGAAGAATTGCGCCGTGCGAAATCCAGCCCGCTTGTACGCAATATTGCGAAAGAGCACAACATAGACATCTCGCGTCTCGAAGGCACAGGCATGAGCGGGCGCGTCACTAAAAACGACATCCTGAGCTTTATCGAATCCGGCGCGTCAACCGCAACACAGGCGCGACCGCAACAAGCCGCGCCAACTATTCAAGCGCCCGCCGTGCCGCAGCCTGTGCAAGCCCCGCCCGCTCAGCCCGGCACTGGTGATCGCGTTGAGCCGATGAGCGTGATGCGCAAGAAGATCGCCGAGCACATGTTGATGTCACGCCGCACATCCGCTCATGTCACCACTGTCTATGAAATTGACATGACGCGCATCGCACGCCTGCGCGAACAGAACAAACGCTCGTTTCAAGAGCGCTACGGCACAAAACTTTCCTTTATGCCGTTTATTTTCCAAGCCGTAACACAAGCGATTCGCAACTTCCCTGTCACCAACGCGCAGGTCAGCGGCGACCAAATTATTTACAAGCAGGACATCAATCTGGGGATAGCGGTCGCGCTCGACTGGGGCTTGATCGTGCCCGTCATTAAACGCGCTGATAGTCTTTCGCTGTCCGGTTTGGCGAGCGCCGCCAACGATCTCGCGAATCGCGCCCGCACCAAGCAACTGAAACCAGATGAAGTCGCGGGTGGAACCTTTACGATCACCAATCCGGGCGTCTTCGGCGGACTCTTCGGCACGCCGATCATCAACCAGCCGCAGGTCGCAATCTTAGGCGTCGGCGCGATTGAGAAACGCCCGAAAGTTATCACCTCGCCCGAAGGCGACGATTACATTGCAATTCGTTCGATGGCTTACTTCGCTTTGAGCTACGATCACCGCATCGTTGACGGCGCGGACGCGGAAAAATTTCTTGCTTACGTCAAAGAGATTCTGGAGGCCGGACAGTTCACGCTGTAAGAGGCACGTCAGCTAGAGATAAGAAAGCGCCGTGTCCCTTGAACCGGGAACGCGACGCTTTCTTTCTTTTTACGCATGAGCAGAGAACATAGTGCACTGTCTCGCTGTAATTTTAAGTTGCTTACACGGCAACCGTAATATTGTATTTTTATTGCAATCCCTATCATATCGGAAACTACGCTTGACTTCACTTCTTTGTGCGATAAACTTTGACATTCAAAAGGTGTTTGATGTTTTGAGATTATTTCCAACCAAAGGTCTTTGTCGCGGCATCTATGCTGTGGGATTGACCGTTAACTTTGCGAGGCCTGCCGAATCGCCAAATTGTTTTGCGCCTTTCGCCGCCGCTTCGTTTCAGGGAGTTACATTATGAGTGCCAACAAACAAAAGAATTCGCAATTGCTGCTTGCCGCGCCAGCTTTGACCCTTCTGCTTTTTGCAACGGCTCCGGCGGGTTTCGCGCAAGATACAACCAACACCTCGACAAACCAGACAACTTCTACAAGTTCCACGCAAAACAGCACCACGACCGACGCGAAATCAACGTCGTCAACTTCCGCCGCCAGATCGCGCACTGTTTCCAACGGCGAGAAAATGAAGCTCAAAGGCGTCATCACGCGCCGCGACGCAGATACTTTCACCGTGCGCGATTTGAACGGCGTGGATACGATTGTGCGCCTTGCGGACACGACGCGCGTCAGCGAAAGAAAAAGCAATCCGTTTCGCCGCGCCAAGAATTATGGAACGACGAACATTCTGCGCGGCCTCAACGTCGAAGTCGAAGGACGCGGCGATGCTTCCGGCCAACTCGTCGCTGATAACATCAAGTTTTCCGAAGATGAATTGAAGGTCGCGCGCACCGTCGAATCGCGCGTTAATCCTGTTGAAGATCGCGTCGGCGCGAGCGAAAGCAGAATCGGACAGGTCGAGCAAAACGCGCAACGTATCTCCGGCCAGATTGATGAACTCGCTGCCGTTTCAAACGCTGCGAAAGGCGGCGCAAAGGCTGCGCAGGATACCGCCGATGCCGCCGTCGCTGGCGTCAACACGACGAACGAGCGTATCAGCGCTTTGGATGATTACACGCCGCAGGATATGACGGCGGTTAATTTTCGTCCCGGCAGCGCAGTGCTTTCAACGCAAGCCAGAGCGCAGCTTGACCAGCTTGCCACGAAAGCTTTCAGCGCCAAAGGCTATGTCATCGAAGTCTCCGGTTATGCGGATTCGACGGGCAACGTTGATGTTAATCGTCGCTTGAGCCAACAGCGCGCCGATTCGGTTGTGCGCTATCTTGCAGAGCAACACAGAATACCGTTGCGCCGTATCATCACGCCGTTCGGTTACGGTCAATCGCAGGCCATCGCAGACAATCACACGCGTGCGGGAAGAGCGCAGAATCGCCGCGTCGAAGTTAAAGTGCTCGTCAATCGTGGCTTGATGCAATCAACGCCCGCGATGAACACACAGGGAACAACTTCGAGCGCGACGACGCCCGTCCAGCAACCGTAGTTTTAGGTTTTGCGATTGCCGTCATTCGTGCGGCTTGAAGATTCTGCACGCATGATTTTCAGCCAATACAGCAAACAAAAAACACACGCGCCGGTGCTCCTGATCTTAGGGGCGCTGGCGCTTTTCATCTTTGCTGTCAGCGCCTACGCTCAACAACGGCGACAGCCAAGGCGCACTCGCCAGCGAACAGTTGCCACAGCGCCAACGGTGAAGCAACAGCCCGCGCCCGTCTCGTCTCCATCGCCATTGTCGTCTCCATCACCGTCACCGTCTCCATCAATACTAAAGCCTTCGCCCGCGTCGCCGGTTAACGCGAATGATGACGACGATGAAGTGATTCGCGTCACATCGAACCTCGTCGTCGTGCCCGTTTCCGTGACGGACGCGACAGGTCAACCTGTACTGCATTTGAGCGCTGCGGATTTTCGACTCGAAGAAGCGGGACGCGCGCAGCAGATCGCGCAGATCGGTGATGCCGAACAAGTCCCACTTGAGATTGCGATTTTGTTGGACGTGTCTGGAAGCGTCAACGCGCGTTTTGCTTTCGAGAAAGAGGCTGCCACGCGCTTTCTCAAACAGATTTTGAAACCAACAGACCACGCCACCATCTTTGCCATTGATGCACAACCGCGCTTAGAGCAAACGCGCGCAGGCTTCGACATAGCCTCCGCGCGGCTGATGGCAATTCAACCCGCTAAAAGTTCGACGGCCTTCTACGATACGGTGGTTGATGCGACACAGTATCTGGCGAAGGCCGCGCCGCCGGGAGCGAGACGCGTCATCGTCGCTATCTCTGACGGCGAAGACACGAACAGCGAAAAGATCAAAGCGGCGCGTGAAGATGCGACGACAACGGCAAAGGCGCGCGCCGTTCAGAGGGGCGTGCTAGCAGAAGTGCAGCGTGAATTGCAGCGTGCCGATGCGATTTTTTATTCGCTCAATCCAAGCGGGCAAGCACTTCATCTCAACGTCATCAGCACGCGCGCGCAGGAAGGAATGCAGCAATTTGCGACGGCGACGGGCGGCACAGCTTTTGTTCCCGAACGAGAAACAGACCTCGATTTAATCTTTCGCCAGATCGCCAATGAACTGCGCTCGCAGTATCTGCTGCAATACTACTCACAGAATGCTTCACCAAACGGCACATTTCTCGGCATCAAGGTCGGCACGCCCGCGCGTACCAATCTGCGCATACGCGCGCGGCAGGGCTACTACGCAAAGAATCGTTGATGCAAGCTTTGCAGAGCTTGACGACGCACGCCGATAAGTTCAACGCATTTCCAAAAGCACGTTGGTTAATCTGTTGATGACTTCGATGAGGGCGCGACCCGCTTGATCGAATTGGCTCGCCCCAGCCTTTTCTTCAGCATCTGCCGCGCTCGCCGCAACACCTGCGAGACTCGTATAATAACGCTGCAATTCAGGCGTCGTGCGAAAACGTATTTCCAGATCGTCGAGGCCATCGCGGACGTTGCGTAAATTCTGCCGCACAGCCGCTTTGCTTTGCTCCGTCTTCTCTGTCGCCGCTGCGTTCGTCTCGCCGCGATTGCTTGCTTCCGCCGCCACGTCAAAGCCGTTCGTGATGCGCCCGTATAAATAAAGAAAGCGCGAGAGTAATTTAATCTGTCCGGCAATGCGCGCCGCTCCCTCTGCGCGCGCATCGCCCGACGCATTCTGCTGCTGTCTGGCGTTTGATGATGCACCACGCCGCTGCGCAGTTGATCTTCGCCGTGTTTGTGTCAAAGCGTCAGCGGGCAGAAGAAGCGAGAGCGAGAGTAATCCAACCATACACATATGAGTTCGTTTCAACACGTGTTCTCCTTAATACTGAATCATACCGAATCAATTTCACGGCGCACTTTTAGAGTAGAATTTATTTAATGTGAATTCGCCGCGCGGCGGCCTGCGCTGCTACAATACAGCAAACTTCGCGCGCGATGAAATTTAGTCGAAGAAGCATGAGCCAAAGTAGAACTCTCAAAATCCGGCGTTTAGGGCGTCTCGAATACGCGGCGGCACTCGCTGTTCAGAAAGAGACTGAACGCGCCGTTCGTGAAGGGCGTGAACCCGACACGCTGCTGTTCGTCGAGCATCCACACACCTTAACGCTCGGACGCGTCGCATCACACTCAAACATTGTCGCCGCGCCCGACATTTTAACGGCGTGCGGAGTCACTGTTTTTGAAACCAATCGCGGCGGCAAAGTTACCTACCACGGTCTCGGTCAACTCGTTTGTTATCCGATCATCAAACTTAGTCCTGACCGCGAGGACGTACACGCTTATGTTCGTGATCTCGAAGAAGTTTTGATGCGGGCACTCGCGGATTTCGGCATCGAAAGTTTTCGTATCAAAGATTTGACCGGCGTGCATACAACAACAGGGAAAGTCGCCGCTATTGGCATACACATCGCGCGCTGGGTGACGACGCATGGCTTCGCGTTGAACGTTAACACGGACTTGAGTTTCTTCGATCTGATCGTCGCCTGCGAAGGCGAACCCGTTACATCCATCAAAGAATTGCTCAAACGCGAAGTTGAACTACGCGAAGTTGAAGACCGCCTTATTAAGCGCTTCGCAGATGTTTTCGCAATGACGCCGGATGAAACCGTTACAGAACCAAAAGCGACAACCCAAGAGCCGCAGTTTACAACATCCTAAAGATGCAGTTACCTTTATTCTGTCTTCTGACTCCTGACTCCTGACTTCTATTTTATGCTCACGCTCGAATTGATTAAGCAAGCGGCGGCGCGCATCGAAGGCCGCGTTCATCGCACGCCCGTCATCACTTCGCGCGCATTTGATGAAGTGGCAGCGAGCAATAGTGGCGTCACAGGACGGCGTGTCTTTTTCAAGTGCGAAAATCTGCAACGCGCCGGAGCTTTCAAGATTCGTGGCGCGACGAACAAGATTCTGTCTTTGCGTGATGATGAACGAAAAAAAGGCGTCGTCGCTTTTTCCTCCGGCAATCACGCACAGGCCGTCGCGCTCGCCGCACGCGAATCAAACATGCGCGCCGTCATTGCGATGCCTAACGATGCGCCGCAATCGAAAGTCGCAGCGACACGCGGCTACGGCGCGGAAGTCGTCTTTTATGATCGCCAACGCGATGACCGCGAAAAGTTCACACTACGAATCGCCGCCCGCGAACATCTGACGCTTGTGCCACCCTACGATGATTACGAAATCATGGCCGGGCAGGGCACGTGCGCGCTTGAGTTTCTGGAAGAGAGGCCGGAGATTGATTGTATCGTCACGCCGTGCGGCGGCGGCGGATTATTCGCGGGCACGAGCACGGCGGCGCTGGGGCTTAATCCAGATATAAAATGTTTCGCCGTCGAAGCGGAGTCGGCAAACGATACGTGGCAGTCTTTCCGCAAAGGCGAGCGCGTGTGCATAGAGCCTCCGCCGACCATCGCCGACGGAATGCGTAATCAAGCGCCGGGCGCGCTCACGTTTCCTGTGCTGCAAAAGAACGCCACAGACGTTTTGCTTGTCTCCGACGCGGAGATCATCGAAGCCTTGCGCTTTCTTCTGCTGCGCATGAAAATTCTCGTCGAACCGACGGGCGCGGCGGCGGTTGCGGCGGTGCTTTTCGATAAGCTTCCACAGGATTGTAAAAGCGTCGGCGTGATTCTTTCCGGCGGCAACATTGATCCTGAAACGCTCGCGTGCTTGCTCGTGCCGGAGAGCGACAACGGAGCGGCGCAGGTGTTAAAATAGTTTTGGAGTTAGTTACTGGAGAAATATCTTGAGCCGCGAACTAAAAGTTATCAGCAATAGACCGGCGCAGGCGCGCGAACCGAAGCCCGATTGGTTGCGAATTCGTCTCGGCGATCCGACGAACCAGAATCATGTGCTCAAGCTGATCGAAGGCTTGAATCTTCACACAGTCTGTCAGGAAGCGCGTTGCCCGAACATTTTTGAGTGCTGGAATGATCGCACGGCGACGTTCATGCTTGGCGGCGATACGTGCACGCGCCACTGTGGTTTCTGCGCCGTCAATAAAGGCAAGCCCACTGCTCTTGACGCGGAAGAACCGCTCCATGTCGCAGAAGCCGTCAAGCATTTGAATCTCGCGCACGCCGTCATCACTTCCGTTAATCGCGACGATTTGCCGGACGGCGGCGCAGCGCACTGGGCGGAGACGATCCGCGAGGTACGCGCGCTTAATCCGGCTTGCAAAGTCGAAGTATTGATCCCGGATTTCAACGGCGATGAAGCTGCGCTTAACACTGTGCTCGACGCGCAACCGGATGTGCTCAACCACAACACGGAAACGATTAGTCGGCTTTACAAGCGCGTGCGTCCAGATGCCAATTACCAGCAGACGCTGACGCTGCTTGAACGCGCCGCCGTGCGCCGTGACCGCGAAGGGCGCGGCATGTTAACGAAGACAGGCATCATGGCGGGCTTGGGCGAAACCTTCGATGAGGTTGTCGAGTTGATGAAAGATTTGCGCAAAGTTTCGTGCGACATTATGACCATCGGGCAATATTTGCAGCCGCACGCGCGACGCCTGCCCGTCGAACGCTACGTCACGCCCGAAGAGTTCACGCGTTGGCGCGAAGTCGGCATGGAGTTAGGCTTTCGCCACGTCGAATCAAGCCCGCTCACACGCTCTTCTTACCACGCGCGCCAGCAAACAGCAGAACCGCAGCAACAAATCGCTGAAGTAGCAAGCGCACGCTAAGCTTGAAATAATCCAGAGGCAAAGAAGCCGCTTTCGATTGAGAGCGGCTTCTTTCTTTATTCAGGCAAATCCCGTATCAACATTTACGCTTTATCATATTCGGCGCGATAGCTGTCGCTCACGATTGCCATGATGCGACGCTCGTAGTAGCGCGTGCCGAAATACCAGACGAGATAAACGAGATGCAGCAGCGACCAAAGAATGAGCGCCGGAAAGTAGAGCGCGACGGGCGGAAACTCTTCTTTGATGACAGGAAGCAATTGCCACACACGGAAAGATGAAAGAGCGATAACCACAGCACCTGTGATCCAGAAATGAATCGTGATAAAGCCGATGAAGGTTTGCCGTAGACGCAGCGGCACGCCCGCAAACTGCCCCTCTTTGAGCGGGAAGAGATACGCGGCTTCCTGCCAGTGCGCAATCAAAACGTCATCTTTCAACGAACGATTGATGCGCTGCTCAAGGCCTGTCGCGTAGATGCGCGCAAAGACAACGTAAGTTAAAAAGTAGGCCGCTTGCACGCCGATGTAAATGGTGAAGAATGGAATCAAAAGAACCGTCGCGCGAAAGGTTTCGGTGAAGCTCGCCATCGTCATCAGGATCAGCATGATAATGCCGATGACGATTAATTGATAAAAGAGTTCCGAATATTTGTAGAGCATCGCGCGCATACGTTCCAGTTGCGCCTGAAGCGTTTGCAGCACGGCTGCATTATCGTTCGCGTTGTTTGTGGGAAGCATTTGATCGGGAGAGGACATAGAAAATTCTCGCTTGATGACGAAGAAATTTGTTTAGCGATTGGTGTAATCTTCGACAAGAAAGCGCTGGCGCAGAGCGTTTAGTTTCTCCGGCGCAAAATCGGAATACGTGCCCATGATAACGCGCCGCTTTTCGTCCGTCAGTACCCACCAGATGTGCGGGTCTGCGGGCGCTTTGGCTTTTAGCAAATCCGCGTCCGCCGTTTCAATTGTGCCGCCACCTTTGCGCGCGAAGACATAAATCTTGTTGAAGTCTTGACTACTGCGCGCATATTGAAGATCGCGCTCGAAAGCTGATTGCGGTGTGGGCGTAGCGGTTGCAGATTGCGCTGCGGTAGAAGAGTTGCCTTGCGGCGCACCCGTGTTGCGGCATCCGTTGAGAAGAATTGCAGCAATCAATACAGCGAGCAAAACTGTGTCGCGCCTGTCAATGAGTAATCCTTTTTTGTGATTCTCGTTCATCGCTGTTAATTAAACTCGACGCGAAAAAATCATTTCTCGCATTAAGCTCCGTTGTCTTCATCCTGCCCGTCGTCGCCGCTGCTATCGCTGTTGTCATCCGCGTTATTGTTGCTGTCATCATCTTCGTCCGGCGGCGGCGCGCCCTTTTCGTCGCGTATGTGCAGCACGGCGCAATCATCATCTTTGTAGACTTCGTCGAACCAGCCGCTGTCGAGCGCGCTGCTGTAGAAATCGTCGTACTCTGTGAAGGCGTAGCGCGCGCCGAAGCGATCACGTATCAGAGGCCCAGGGTCTTTCTCTTTGCCGAGGCGGATTTGATCGTAGAGCTTGGCGAGGTCTGGATTTTTGTCGAGCAGGTAAGTCGGATCAAGCCCGGAGACGTATGTGTGGCTTTGATCGTAAAAGAACATTTTCGGGAACATGTCCCAATTATTGTTGAAGATTATTTGACCTGCGGGAACTTTTGCTTTAATCCATTCCATCCCGCCGCGAAAATGATCCGGGCCGTTATTGCCGCGTATGTCCCTTGCCGTCAAACTTACAGCCGAGAACATACAAATGCCGACAGCGAGCGCGACGACGGTGGCGGCAGTTTTTAGGCCGCCGCGATACTTGAAGTAAAGCGCGAGCGCAATTGACAGCACCAGAAAAGCAATAATAGCGCGCGCAGTTTTATGTGCGTCCCATGGCATCAGAATAAGATAAATCGCGACGCTCAAGCTAATGCCGACGATGGTTGTCTCGCCTTCAGACCATGTTTCGCGTTGCGCTTTTTCAATTGCTTCGGGTTGTTCGTGGCGATCCAGAAACGGCTGCAATTCGTCTAATACATCCGTCGGCAATCTGTTTGTCACAGCGTCGCGCGCGCCGCTTAAGATCGGCTGCAAAGAAAAGCTCGCGAAGAGCACCGCGAACGGCGGCCAGTATTCGACTGCGCGACGCCAGCGCGCGGCCATTATCATCAGCACCGTTGAAAAGATCAGAAAGAAAAGCGGGCGCTTGCCGTTTTCTTTGTCCGATGCGTTGAAAGTTATGTAGCCGATAAGCATCGCCACCACCGCGACGAGGCAGTATTGCAGAAACTCCCAACTGTTATATGGATACCACTCGCCGCCGACATCTGTTGAAAAATCGCCGGGCTTTACTTTGATGACGATGTGTTCGATGAAAAGTTTAATGTTGCTCGGAAAGTATGGATTGATGATGAGACCGGCGAGACAGCCGATTGTTACCCACAGCACGGGACGCCACTCAAGCCTGCGCTCGCTCCACAAAATCACAGTTGCCCAGATTAACGCGGCGACGCCCAGAAGCGGCCACAAACTGTACGTCCACACATAGAGAAATGCGAGCGGCGCAAGCCAGACGTATCTGCCCGTGAACAATAAATAAACGCCCGCCGAAACAAAAACAATCGAGAGGCTCATCGCCTTGCCCATATTCATGCGGTAAAGAAAGGGCGCAGAACAACCCATGAGCGCGACGAGCCAGAGCAATGTGTAGCGCAGGCGAAAACGCACGACGAGAAAATAACAGGAGAGCACGGCGAGCGTGGCGAAGATAGTTGCGGCTATTTTCGCGCCGAGTTGAATATTGCCGAACCACGTAAAAGGAATTTGCAGTATGTGAAAGAGCAGGTGGTGATCGTCATAGTCTTTCGGATTAAGCGTCGTTAGCGGCAGCCACTTGAACGCGGGCGGGAAATGGCCGCTGCGTATTCCTTCCCAGAGCAGACTGCTCCAACGTATGTGGTAGTAAGGATCATAATCGCCGCAGCAGATCGCCTGCGTCGTGAATTGCAGCCGATAGAAAATGAGCGCAATGACGATTGCGCCCGCGACGAAATAAACGATTCGCGCCGCTCTGTCCGAAGCGACAAAGAGGGGCGACGCCTGTTCGTTCCGGGATGCCTTCACAGCAAGTGTTTCTCTGCTTGTATCCTGCATAGCAAAACCGATAGTTGTAGACGTGCTTGAGTTGATTTTCAGGCACGCGATCTCTCAACGTTGATTGAACGCGACACCATACCACGAAGCCGCGCCACGCGCGAAGCAAGGCCGACACGCAGATCACAGTAGAGACCGCACACGAAACAGACACAGAGAGTATGCAAAATCTCTGTGCCTGCTTTGGCGAACAATTCAGAATGATGAAAGGCGCGCGGCGAAAGTTTTGTTAGCCCTTTGAATGCGCGGTCAATGCGTAGCACAGTTGTGCTAACGTTTCATACACTACAATCCTTCGACGAGTTCGATGAGTGTCAGAGGGTTAATCGGCTTGGCGAGAAAGTGATTAAACCCTGCGTTGAGTGCTTGCTTGCGATCATCGTACATCGCAAAGCCTGTCACGGCGATCAGCGGCACGAATTCGTAGTCGGGTAAAGCGCGCAAATTTTCCGCCAGTTCATAGCCATTCATTTCAGGCATTCCAATATCAGAGACGACGACATCGAAGTGTTCGGCGCGCGCCGCGTTGAGCGCTTCGATGGCGGAGAAAGCTGAAACGACATCATAACCGGCGTGGCTCAGCAACATGGCGATCATCTCCGTAATGTCCGGCGCATCGTCAACCACGAGCGCGCGCCGCTTGCGTATTTCCATCTCTGGAATTTGCATCGCAGAGCCTGCGTTAGAACTTGGCTTGTCTTGACTGTTAAATGGATCAGCGTTCCATGTGGGCGGGAGATACGTTGATACCGCGCGATGCACAGGTATTTCTTGTCGCATCATCTTAAACTAACCTTTCCGACGCGCCGTTACCAGCGCGTGGCCTCTCTAAAAAAATTTATTTCTGACGCTCAAGCACTCTTTGACGCGTCGGGCGCTTGCGAAGCGGGCACGCGGCGCGTGATTAGAAGTTGCTGCTCGATTTGTGTTATGAGCAGAGCCGGATCAACAGGCTTGGCGAGGTGCGCAGTGTAACCGGCGGACAAGGCTCGTTCACTGTCATGCTGCGAAGCATAACCCGTGAGCGCGAGCGCCGGTGTGTGCCGCAGGTGCGCTACCGCGCGCAACTGTTTAATCAATTCGTAACCGTCAATTTCAGGTAATCCGATGTCGGAAATTATAACATCAAATTCCGCTGTCGGGGCAACACGCAGAGCTTCATGCGCTGATTGGCAAAGCGTCGTGCGATAGCCGCGCGATTCAAATGTTGCGCGCAGCATGTCGAGCGTATCGGGCGCATCATCCACGATCAGGATTCGCGGGCGCGTGCCGTCCGCCAGCGGCGCTTGCTTAGCGGAGTCCGCAACGAACGAATTGTCCGATGTTTCATCTGTTTTGAAGAGCGGCAACTCAACGGTGAATTTACTGCCCTGTTCACGGCCATCGCTTGCGCCGCGCACTGTGCCGCCGTGCGCTTCGACAAAGCTTTTGACGAGCGCGAGGCCGATTCCCATACCGCCGTAGATTCTTGTATTGGAACTGTCGGCTTGGCGAAAGCGCTCGAAGATGTGCGGCAGGAAATCGAGCGCGATGCCATGGCCTTCGTCTTCCACTTCGACATGCGCGCGCGTGCCATCGTTTTTTCGGCAAACGACTTTAATGCGGCTGTGCTCGGGCGAAAACTTGACGGCGTTGTTCAGCAGATTCCAGAACACTTGCACGAGCCGCGTGCGATCACCCGCCACCATGATCGGCCCCGTCTGTGGATCATCGCAGAGATTGGTTTCAATATTAATTTTGCTTTGGTCTGCCTGCGGGCGAACGGTGTCAATGGCTTCGTTTAAGACTTCCGTTAGATCAACAGGCGTTTGCTCAATACGCATTTTGCCGCTCAGGATAGCGGACATGTCCAGTAGATCGTTGATGAGCCGCAAGAGCGAATTGGCGTTTTTGTCTATCACGGCGAGGCCGTGCGCGGCCGCCTCGCCCTCAAGCATTCCGTTGCGCAGCATACGCACCCAGCCCGTGATCGGCGTCAAAGGCGTGCGCAGTTCGTGTGAGAGCGTGGCGAGAAATTCATCTTTCGCGCGGTTGGCTTCTTCGGCTTCGCGGCGCGCGCGTTGTTCTATGTCGAGCAATTCGGCGCGTGCGGCTTCGGCGCGCTTGATCTCATCTATGTCCGTCGCCGTGCCGAGCCAAAGCAGAATGCGATTGTCACCATCACCACTCTCGTTTCGTAGCGGCAACGTTCGCACAAGATGCCAACGATAAATACCATCGCGGCGGCGAAAGCGGGCTTCCATTTCGTAGCTTTGGCCTGCTTTGATATTTTTTGCGCGCGTCTCTTTGAGCTTTTCGTAATCGTCCGGGTGAACAACTTCAAGCCAGCCCTTGCCCAACTCTTTTACGTCCGTGCGACCCGTGTACTCGAACCAACGCTGATTCAGGTAATTCAGTTCGCCTTCTGGCGTCAGCGTCCACATGATCTGCGGAATGGCATCAACCAGAAGGCGATAGCGAGATTGGCTCGCCTGCAATGCCAGCTCAGACTCTTTTTTCGCGTGACGCACCGCCGCTTCGTTCAACTCTCTGTGAACGGCGGGCACAAGACGCGCGAGATTATCCTTCATCAAATAATCGTGCGCGCCCGCCTTCATCACGGCGACGGCAGTTGTTTCGCCGATGCTGCCGGAAATAATAATGAAGGGCAAATCGAGACTGCTTTGCTGAAGAATTTCGAGCGCCATCAATCCGTTGAATTGCGGCATCGAAAAATCAGAGAGGATAATATCCCATGGCTTTTCTTCAAGCGCGTCGCGCATCGCGGCGGCTGTGTCAACGCGCTTATAGGTTACATCGTAGCCGCCACGCCGTAGTTCGCGCACAAGCAGTTCCGCATCGTCTTCCGAATCCTCAACGAGCAGAGCGCGAAGTTTTGTGTTCATCTGCTCAGTTTCCTCCCCCCGGCGCGTTTCGATTCAAGAGCAACCAATATAGTCCCAGATGCCGCACTGCCTCCATAAACTCCGCAAAATCCACGGGCTTGCGTATGTAACTGTTAGCGCCATGGCGATAGCTTTCCACCAAATCCTGCTCTTCAATCGAAGTAGTGAGAACAACAACCGGCATCAGTTTCGTGCGCAGGTTAGCGCGCACACGTTGAAGCACTTGCAGGCCGTTTACCTTCGGCAACTTCAAATCAAGCAGCACAAGCTGCGGAAGATCAGTCGCGCCTGCATTTTGGGTGAAGAGGTAATCAAGCGCTTCCGCTCCGTCACGCGCGACAACAATCTCATTGGTAATATTGTTTTTTTTGAGCGCGCGCAAACACAACATCTCGTCGTCCGGGTTATCTTCCACGAGCAGGATTTTGCGATTTGACATAGCGAGGAACTCCTTAAAATTATGTTCCGGTATTGCGACAACGAGTATGAGACGCGCCGGTGCCGTAGAGTTACAGCGTAAAGTAAAAAGTTGCGCCGCGATCAACTTCGCTTTCTGCCCTAATGCGCCCGCCGTGGCGATGTATGATTCGCTGCACAGTGGCGAGGCCGATGCCTGTACCTTCAAACTCACTGACCGAGTGAAGGCGTTGAAACGCGCCGAAGAGTTTATCCGAGTAGGCCATATCGAAACCCGCGCCGTCGTCGCGCACAAAGAAAACATCTTCGCCCGCGTCGCCTTCGCGCACGTTAAACTCTATTCTGGCCGAACGTTGTTTGCTTGTAAACTTCCACGCGTTGCCAAGCAGGTTTTCGAGCGCGATTCGCAGCAAGCGTTCGTCACCGCGCGCATTAACATTGTCCGCGATGATGATCTCGACTGTGCGCTCCGGCTCTTCTCTTTGCAGTTGCTCCAAGACTTCGCGCGCCATCCGGCTTAAATCAATTTGCTCGCGTCGCATCTCCCCGCGCGAGACGCGTGAGAGATTCAGCATGTCATCAATTAATTGCGCCATGCGTTGCGAGGCGGCGCGCACGCGTTGCAGATAATTTTGTCCCTGCGCATCAATGCTCCCTGAATAATCCTCTAATAGCGCTTGACTGAAACCGTCTATGCTTCTCAGCGGCGCTCGTAAATCATGTGAGACAGAGTAACTAAAAGCTTCCAATTCTTTGTTGGCGGTGGCCAACTCCGCTGTACGCTCAACCACTCTTAGTTCGAGTTCCGCGTTGAGCTTTTGTATCTGCTGTTGATTCTCGTGCAAAGCTTGTTCGGTGCGTTTGTGTTCTTCTATATCTGTGGATGTTCCGTACCACTTGGTGATGCGCCCGTCCTCATCGCGCGCAGGCGTTGCGCGTCCCAGATGCCAGCGATATGCGCCGTCCGACGCGCGCTTAAAGCGATATTCGGTTTCGTAACTTTCACCCATCTCGACGGCTCTTGACCAGCGCCTGAGACATTCATCCAGATCGTCTGGATGCAGCACGGGCTGCCAGCCCCAGCCCGATGTTTGCTCCAACGTCATGCCCGTGTAATCAATCCACTGTTGGTTGTAGTAATCAAGGCCGCCGTCCGGGTTCGCCGTCCAGACAATCTGCGGCATCGAATCGGCGAGCGTGCGATAACGTTCCTCGCTTGCCTGCAAATCCGTGGCTGCCTGACGGTGCTCGATGAATTGTCCGACTTGGCTGCCGACCGCGAACATCATGCCCAGTAATTCCTGATCGGGCGGCTGAATTTCACGACTATAAAATTCAATCACTCCGAAAACTTCATTGTGCAGTGTGATCGGAAAAGCAAAGCCTCCATGCAAACCTTCCTTGGCAGCGGCGTTGGCGCGTGGAAAATTACTGTTTCCGGCAACGTCTGAAATCCATGCCGGTTCAGCGTTTTCCCAAACGCGGCCGGGAAGCCCCGTACCATGTGCAAGGGTATGATGTTGGCTGAATGCGGCAAATTCTGCCACAACTATTGACGGTGTGTGCCAGAACTCGGCGCAGCGCAATGTGTTCGCCTGACGGTCAACGACCCAGAGAGCGCCGGTTTCCCAGCCCAGACTTTCGCAAACGGTTTGAAGAATCTTTGGCGCAGCGTCCGAGAGCGTCGCGGATTCTGCGAGGGCACGCGTCGCCGCGTGTTGCGCCGCCAGATAACGCTCTGCGCGCTTACGCTCGGTCACGTCGCGTATTACGCCTGTGAAGAAACGCTTGCCGTCTCTAGAAAATTCGCCGAAAGAGATTTCAAGCGGAAATTCTTTGCCACTTTTGCGCAAGCCCGGAACCTCAATCCGTTCCCATGCAAGATGTCGCTTGCCCGTCTCAAGGTAACGCTTGATGCCAACCTCGTGAACATGGCGCAAATAATCCGGCATAAGCATCGTTATCCGCTCGCCTGACAATTCCGCAACCGTATACCCAAAAATATTTTCGGTAGCGCGATTGGCAAACTGTATGACGCTGTTTTCGTCAATGCTAATAATGGCGTCGGAAGCGGCATCCGTAACGACGCGGTAGCGTTCTTCGCTCACACGCAAGGCTTCCAGCATTCGCTCTTGCTCACTCTTGCGCAAAGTATCCAACTCTACGTTCGCCTGCTCTAATCTTATCTTGCGTTCTTCGGAAATCTTTGCCGACTGAACGAGCGCCAACGTCTTCGGCACAAGCGGCGGCAGGATAACAGCAGTCGCCACAGAAGCAATCGCCGTCACTAATTTAATGTAACCGGAAAGCCAGAAAGTAGGTGTCCAGAGCGTCAAGACTTCCATGAAATGCGTCATTCCGCAGGCGACGATGAACATACCGAAGGCGAGGAATATCCAGTGAAAAGGAATGTCGCGCCGTGCTCTGTAAACCAAGTAAGCGAGCGTTCCAGAGATAGCCACGTATGAGCATCCGATCAGCATATCGGAAATTAAATGCAGGCGAATGAGCGAAGGTATTTGCAGATAACAGGCCGTGTGCGGCATAAACATTTCAGAGCCGAAGGTGGTCGCAAAAAGGTTTGCGCGCAACTGCGGCCACAAAAAGAGCATCGCGGTAGCTAAGGCGAGCAACATCAAGTCATAGCGCCGCACAACAGAGCGCGTGAATTTCAGCAGCATATATTCAGCTTTCTGTGGTGGCACAATTCATCAGGCGGGCGAGATCACGATAAACGGCTCATAGAGTAAGTTTGCTTGCTAAATTATTTCAGGAGGCGAAGTCACAAGCGCATTACGCGGCCAAAACAAAACCGCGCGCGGCTTTCAACAGCAAAAAGCTACAGCTTTCCCTGCCCACACGTCAAGACATTACTGCCGTCGGCCAAAGTAGCCAAGCGCCTCACGTTTCTGTTAATCTTCGGTTTTCATTTCAAACGAAATTTCAAGTCGCAAGGAAACGCACTGCTTTTGTATCCGGCTGGCAATCTTTTTATTCCCGCGCCACACGGTCGCCTCGAAGCGATCATCAAACATCCACGCATAAATGATAGCGAGCAGGAAGCGGCGAGAGGCGTCGCGCTGGTGCTGCATCCGCATCCTTTGCATGGCGGCACGATGCACAACAAAGTCGTCTTTCGCGCCGCCGCAGCCTTAAACGATGCCGGACTCACGACACTGCGCATCAACTTTCGCGGCGTCGGATTGAGCACAGGCACGCACGACGAAGCGCGCGGCGAACAAGACGACGTGCGCGCCGGATTAGATTATTTACAAGAAAATTACCCGGACAAAGAAATTACGCTCGCGGGCTTTTCCTTCGGCGCACGCGTCGGCCTCGAAGTTGGCATTGCGGAGAGGCGCGTCGAAAGGCTGATCGGCATCGGCACGCCCGTCAACATGTACGACTTCACTTTTCTCGAAGCCTGCCGCAAACCCATTCTCTTCGTTCACGGAGACCTTGATGAATTCGGTTCAGTCGAAAATTTACGCTCCCTCATCGCCAAACTTCCGCCGGAAGCAAACGCACGCCTTATCGTTATCGAAAACGCCGGTCATTTTTTTGAAGGGCATCTAGAAGAATTGAAACGCGCGATTACAGTTTGGACAAACGCACAACTCGAAGGACAGTTTAACTAAACTCATCAGATGAACTCTTACACAGACCCTGCCATACGCATCACGCTTTTGCCGCGCGACACCAATCCGCAGGGCACAATCTTCGGCGGCATCATTTTAAGTTACATAGACATGGCGGGCGCAGTCGAAGCGCACCGGCGCACGGGAATCGAACGCGTCGTCACCGTCGCAATGCGTGAAGTGATTTTTCACCAACCCGTCTTCGTCGGCGACCTCGTCAGTTTCTACGCCGAAGTCACACGCGTCGGCACAACTTCAATTACCGTTCGCGTCGTCGTTGAAGCCGAACGTCATGGTGGCACAGATTCGCGCGTCAAAGTCACCGAAGCAGAAGTCGTCTACGTTGCCGTCGATGAAAATCGCCGCAAAATCAAGATCGATAAAGACCGGTAAAGACAGTTTTCAGTTTTGAGTTTTAAGTTTTCAGTGAAGGTATTTCGGTGGCGGCTGAAAACTGAAAACCGACTACTGAAAACTGTCCTCACCCTTTTACTGCTAATCGCGCTTCCGCTTCGGCGATGATTTGAGTGGTTTGGATAACCGTGTCCGGGTTAAGCGAGATTGAAGTGATGCCGCGCTCGACGAGGAACTGCGCGAATTCCGGGTAATCCGATGGCGCTTGTCCGCAGATGCCGATCTTTTTTCCCGCGCGGTGCGCCGCCTCAATCGCCATCGCGACCATTTTTTCGACTGCACCGTTGCGCTCATCAAAGAGGTGCGCGACCATTTCAGAATCGCGATCAAGCCCCAGGGCAAGCTGCGTCAGATCGTTTGAGCCGATGGAGTAACCGTCAAAGACGCGCAAAAATTCTTCGGCGAAAATGACGTTGGCCGGAAGCTCGCACATCGCGTAAATCTCCAACTCCTGCTCGCCCTGCCGCAAGCCATACTCGCGCATCAACTCTACCACGCGCTCGCCTTCTTCGACCGTGCGGCAAAACGGGATCATCGCTTTGACGTTCGTCAGTCCCATCTCTTCGCGCACGCGTGCGAGCGCGCGACATTCCAGACGAAAGCCTTCACGATAACGCTCGTCGTAATAACGCGACGCGCCGCGAAAGCCGAGCATAGGATTTTCCTCTACCGGCTCAAATTCCTGCCCGCCGATCAAGCGCGCGTACTCGTTTGATTTGAAATCAGACATACGCACGATCACAGGCTTCGGATAAAAGGCCGCCGCAATGCGCCCAACGCCTTCCGCTAAACGATTCACGAAAAAATCTTGCGGGTCTTCCTCGCTGATTCTGCGTTCGATCTCGCGCACGTCTTCCGCGCGCTTCAAGTTCGGATAACGCACAAGCGCCATCGGATGAATGCCTATGTGATTGTTGATGATAAATTCGAGGCGTGCTAAACCGACGCCGTCGTTCGGCAGCGACGCGAGCGCAAATGCGTGATCTGGATCGCCCACGTTCATCATCACCTGCGTGCGCGGGCGCGCTTCATCGCTCACCGTGCGGCGATCAATGGCAAAGTCTACGCGCCCTTCGTAAATGTTGCCCAGCGCTCCTTCGGCGCACGAGACGGTCACATCCGCGCCGCTCTCAAGTCGCTCTGTGGCGTTGCCCGTGCCGACGATGCAGGGCAATCCCAACTCGCGGCTGATGATTGCGCTATGACAGGTACGGCCGCCGCGATCCGTCACGATGGCCGCCGCGCGTTTCATGATCGGCTCCCACGCTGGATCGGTCATCGAAGTAACGAGCACATCGCCTTCCGCGAATTCCGTCAGCCGAGCTGGATCGGAGAGCACATGCACGCGCCCCTGCCCGATTCTTTCGCCGACGGCCATGCCGGTTGCGAGCGGCGCGTTGTGCTCGCCCGTCAGTTTATAAGTCTCAATATAGTTTTCGCGGTTGGTCGCGTGAACCGTTTCGGGTCTCGCCTGTAAAATGAAAAGCTCGCCCGTGATGCCGTCCTTCGCCCACTCTATATCCATCGGCTGCGCGTGTCCGGCGAGTTCCGAATAGTGATCTTCAATCTGACAAGCCCAGCGCGCAAGTTCCAGCACTTCGTAATCGTCGAGCGCGAAACGACGGCGTTGTGCTTCGACCACTTCACGCACGCGTGTGCCGCGCTCGTCCAATCCATAAACCATTTTCACTTCTTTGCTGCCGAGGCGACGGCTGACGATGGCGCGCGCGCCCGTGCGCAAAGTCGGTTTGAAGACGACCCATTCATCCGGCGTTGCCATGCCCTGCACAATCGCTTCGCCCAAGCCCCATGCGCCGTTGATGACCACTGCGTCGCGAAAGCCTGATTCCGTATCGAGCGTGAACATCACGCCCGAACAAGCCAGATCAGAACGCACCATCGGTTGCACGCCAATCGCAAGCGCAACATCGAAATGGTCAAAGCCGCGCGCGGCGCGATACGAAATCGCGCGGTCAGTCCAGAGCGACGCGAAACAGCGATGACAGGCTTCGATCAACTGCGCTTCGCCGCGCACATTCAACAGCGTGTCCTGCTGCCCGGCAAACGATGCGTCCGGCAAATCCTCTGCGGTTGCAGATGAGCGCACCGCCACTTCGCAGGACGCGCGCTGCGTGCGCTCGCACAAACGCCTGTAAGCTTCGAGGATCGCATCGCACGCCGTTGGTGGAAGTTTCGTGTCGAGCATCAGAGCGCGCGCTTCGCGTCCGGCCTTGTTGAGCGCCCTGATGTCTTCGTGGTCAAGACCGTCCATCAATTCGCGCAAACGCGTTCCAAGCCCATCCGTCGCAAGCAGCAAACGGTAAGCCTCACTCGTCGTGGCGAACCCGTCAACGGCGCGCACTCCACGCGGCGCAAGCGCGGCGTATAGTTCGCCCAGACTCGCGCACTTGCCGCCGACGATGGCAACATCGTTTGCGCCAACTTCACTTAAATCAAGCACAAGCGGCTTTAATGCTACTGTCACTCTCCACCTCCAGAATTGTTTGCAAGACTTGGCAGACCGAAAACCGGCGCCCGTTCGTCGTGTCGAATCGAAGACCTTGCATTATACTCGCTTTACAAAATGCCGGAATGTTCGTTAAAGAATTTCCGTCTTCCAAGAAAGTTTAGAAGAATTCGACAAGGTAATAACAGATAATTACAAAGCTATACATATCAACATTACTACGACAATTCCACAATCGACGCGAAACAAAGCTCTCGCAAGCTGCTTCCTTCAAGATAATGCGCGGTTGCCTAGCGCAGCCGACAAGCTGCTTACTTCGACTGAGAAGAGTTTCGATACTTACATTTCTGATAGTTCATTTCTCATGACCCTTAATGAAACAATTTTCCTGACGGGCTTTCCGGGCTTCATCGCCGGGCGTCTTGTCGAACGTCTAGCGTGCGAAGGAGCGCGTTTTTTGTTGCTCGTCCAGCCTGCGTTTGTCGCGCGGGCACGCGAAGAAGCGGCGCGCATTGCGTTAGAGACGGGCACATCGCCGGAGAATTTTCGCATTCTTGAAGGCGACATCACGCATCCTGATTTGGGATTGACGCGCGCAAGCATGGAGACGGCGCGGGCGGAAACGACCCTGCTGTTTCATCTCGCCGCCGTTTACGATCTGGGCGTGCGGCGCGATGTGGCTTTGCGCGTTAATGTCGAAGGCACGCGCAACGTTAATCAATTCGCGTTGACGCTCGCACATCTGCGCCGCTATCACTACGTTTCCACCTGTTACGTCGCAGGCCAGCGCACAGGAGTCATTCGTGAAACAGAACTCCAGCACAACGCAGGCTTTCGCAATTTCTACGAAGAAACAAAATATCTCGCCGAGCTTGAAGTTGAAGAATTAAAAGCGCGTTTGCCTGTGACGATTCATCGCCCGTCGGTCGTGTGCGGCGATTCCAGAACGGGCGAAACGGCGAAGTACGACGGCATCTATTATTTGATTCAGTATCTACGTTTGCAACCGGACTTGCTGTCGCTCGTCAACATCGGCAATCACAAAGTGCGTCTCAATCTTGTGCCCGTTGATTTTGTCGTGGAAGCGTTGGCGGCGCTTGTCTTGGACGAGCGCGCGTTGGGAGCGACAGTGCAGATTGCAGACCCTGCGCCGCTCACTACCTACGAACTGTTTGAGACCATCGCCAAAGCGCTGGCGGGGCGCGGTTCACGCATTAAAGCGCCGCCGCCACTCGTGCGCTCAACGCTCAAGCTTCCCTTCTCGCCGCACTTGACAGGAATGCCGCACGCCGCCGTGCCCTACTTTTTTCTTGATCAAACCTACGACACAAGCGTCGCGCGCCACATGCTTGAGCCGCACGGCGTCGCGTGTCCGCCCTTTTCCCTATACGCTGCGAACCTGATTAATTTTGTCGCGCGTCACCCGAAATTATAAATGGGCTTGATTGATCGAATTGCCGCTCACGCTTGACAGGATCGTTCGTTTAGAATCACTCTGATTCTAAATCATGCGAAGCAAAAGTCGCGCTGCATAATGCGTAACTTGCGGCGCATTGATTGATGATTGACCCGTCGCTTTGCTGATTGTTTGAGGTCAATCCGATTCGTCTATCCACGATTAATGATTCGCGTTATGAGATATTGATTATGCCGATAAACATTGGAACGCAGATGCCGTCTTTGGACGGCGCGACGGAGTGGTTTGGCGGCACAGAAGCGCACGCCGTTGCAGAAGCGCAGGGACACACGACGCTCGTGCATTTCTGGTCAATTAATTGCGCTGACTGCAAAGATAACTTGACGCGCATCGCCGAGTGGCGCGACGCACGCCGCGAAGAAGGCTTGCGCGTCATCGCCGTTCACACGCCGCGTGATGAAGCAGACATGGACGTGGAAGAAGTGCGCGCGGGCATAGCTCAACACAACATCACGGAGCCGTGCGCGATTGATAACGAGCACAAACTGCGCGACGCGTTTCAGAACGAACATGGCGACACGCCCGCGTATTATTTGTTTGACGCCGAAGGCAAATTGAAAAGCTTTGCGGCAGGCGAAAGCGCGTTGGATAAGATAGCTTCAGCTTTGGATCGCACGCTTCAAACCGAACCCGCGCAGAAAGCGTCCACGCCAAGTTGATTACCCGGCTTACGGCAAGCCGCTGAGAAAAATCGGCGCGGATAAGGCTTTGATTTGAATTAATGAAACCCTCACGAGTTTCTCAATTGTGTGGCGAGGTAACGCAGTATAAAGTAAGTAAGAGCGAGTGAGCCGAAAAGCAGCGCGATCAGGAACAATAGAATCAGGCCGACGAAAAGCCAATCGCTCGCCTTTCCTTTTTGCGCAGCTTCTGCGGAGACCGTGGCGCGGCGGCGCAGCAGTTCGACGTTCTTCTGATTCGATTTCCACCACGCGTCGAAGATGTCGCCCACAACCGGCAGTGAACCGATGAGGTAGTCAAGACCGATGTTGAATCCCATGCGCAGCAGCGTAACTTTAGGCACGCGATAGCGAACTGCCGAAACGAGAATGTAAAGCGAAACGAGCGAGGTAGCCGTATCGCCGACGCCCGGAATAAGGCCGACAATAGAATCTAGACCGAAACGCCAACCGACGCCCGGAATCCGAAACAGTCCATCCATCAAGCGGCTTAATTGCTCTAAGCTTCGCTCGATCTCAATCGCATCCGGCCTAGAAGTTTTATCAACACGTATTGGTTCAACTTTTTCCACTCTGCGCCTCGCTTCTTTCTCTAACGTATACGCGTCATTTGCTGCCAGAAGAATTTCCCTAGGCGCGCGAAAGCATTGCGTTGCTCGCCGCTCTTTGTCGTGTTCGGGTTAACGCCGAGCGAATCTGCGAGACGCGGATCGGGCGGCGCGATGTCTTCGTCGCCGTGCTTTTCCGCCAGCCAGCGCGTGAAGGTTCGCGCAAGCACACGCTTTTCGGCGGGCGTGGCTTTCGCCCAGAATGCCTCGCGCAAATCGCTCAACTCCGCGATCTCGAAACGATTCGCCGCATAGTAATCGCGCAGCGCCGCAAAGAATTTTTCATCACCCATCTGGCGGCGCAGCGCAGCAAACATCAGCGCGCCCTTGCTCGTCACAATCGCCGCATACTGAAAAAAGTTGCGATAGTCGCGTGCGCTGCGCGTTGCCGGTAAGTCTTCGCCGCCGAACGTGCGATAAATCCGGTAGACGCCGCGCAATTGATCGTCAAGCACAACGGCGGCACGCACATCGCCGTGCGCTTCTTCGTAGTAACGAAGCGCAGACCAATTCGCCAGCGCTTCATCGAGCACGGGCGCGCGCTCCGGGTCGTTGCCGACAACTTCACCCCACCACTGGTGCGCCACCGTGTGCGCCACCGTCCACTCCAAACTGTCTTCAACCGAAGCACGCTGCTCGCGTATCAACTCTGGCAGATTGCGCATCGCGGGCGCATCAAAATCAACGTAGAAGGCGCTCGCAATAATTCCGAATCCGGCGAACTCTGCGCTTCCAAGCCCGGCGACGAGCGGCGCATCAACGACACTGATCGTTTTGTATGGCATCGCACCGAACCGCACTGTGAAGATACGGACAGCATTCGCCGCCGCCGCGAGCGCGCGTCGCGCAACTGTTTCGTGCTCCGCCATAAAGATTGAACGTACCTGCGCGCCGCCAACCTGCCGCTCCAGCGAACGCAAGTTGCGTCCGGCGACAAAGGCAAAGTTGCGTAAGTCTTCGCCCGCGAATTCGCGCGCGACAATTGAATGCACGGCGCTTGATTTCACGGCGACTGACTTTCCAGCATTTGAATTCAGCGCGCTTTCTGAATTTTTGCTTTGCCGTTCGGCGACTGAAGCGAAGACTGCCACATCATCCGGTGCTTCGATGCGAACGAGATAATCTGCGACATCCGTGTAAAGCATGTCGCCGAGGCTCGGTTCAACTTTGCGCCGCCAATCGTTACCATCGCGTGCGGCCAGCACAGGATAAGCGGAGCCTAACAGCATCACGCCGCGAGCGCGAAAATTTATGTCGCGCGCACGCCGCACTTCACGCGTGCGACGCAATGCCGCATCAACCTGTCCTAAAACATGCGCGAGCAATCCTGTTTCTTCCGCATCAATCTCCGGCACGCTGCCCGTGAAATTGATAAGCACATCAACACCCGCGCCAGCCTGCACAGGTTCGCGCAAGTTAACGCGCAGGGTCGTCGCACGGTCATCGAGCGCGAAAGCGAGCGGCACATTGTTCGACGCGTCGCGCACTTCCGTGACATCAATGTGCGGCTCGTCCGGCGTTGGCATTGTCGGCGCGGCAACGACACTGTTATTACCTGTGCTACGCCCATTGTCGCCGTTGCCGCTCCGCACGTTTGCATACAAATGAAAATAGAGTACGGAGACTGCTTGATCGTCTTCGTTAACCCAGTGCAGGCGCTCGCTGCCCTTGAAGGTACGCTCGTCGAAATTGAGCGCGAAGTGAAGATCATAACTCGTGCGCTCGCTCTCCTCTTTCTGCTTGAAGAAAGAAGCGGGCAGGGCGCGCGGAGTTTGCGCCGCTAAGATGACGAAAGGTGTGGCGTGCGCGATGCCGAACGCAAGGATCAACGCAAAGCATTGCTTCTTGGCGCGACGCGATTTTTGAAATTGCCGGTTGAAAGGCTTCAAGGTTTCGCCTGTCTTCGCCTCCGTGTCGCGCGGCGAACTTCGTTTTCGCTGATCGTGACGCGGCGAATCAAATCGCCACGCGCGATTTGGTCAACGACATTCATGCCTTCGATGACGCGCCCGAAGACAGTGTAGCCGCCGTCCAGATGCGGTTGTGGCGAATGCGTGACGAACCACTGCGAGCCGCCCGTGTCTTTGCCTGACAACGCCATGCCGATTGCGCCGCGCTCATATTCGACTTCGTTGATCTCGCAACGAATCTGATAATTTGGCCCGCCGTTGCCGTCGCCGCGCGGATCGCCACCCTGAATCACAAAGTTCGGCACAACGCGATGAAAGCTCACGTTATTGAAGAAGCCGCGCCGCGCGAGCTGCACAAAGTTATCAACCGTCAGCGGCGCGTCAGACGGCAAAAGCTCCATCGTAAATGTTCCCTTGTCGGTGGCGACGAGGGCGCGCACGAGTTTGCCTCTGCGTGCAAGCGCACGCGTATAATCCGCAACTGTATTGCGCGTGACAACAGCACCGATGCGTGCAGAATAGTCTCCCGCATCGTTTGTCTTGAGAAGCGCGGCGGCGCGGCGGCGCAACAGATGATCCGTCGAGGCGAGCGCTGTTTTAACCGCTTCATTAGCGAAAGTCGTTTTCTGTTTTGCTAGCGCGTCGAGGATGGCGAGCGCCGCGTCGTTCATTTCGTCACGCATTGCTAATGGCAGAGCCGCCACGAGACTGCGCGCGTTCGTTTCGTTCGGCACTGTAGTCTCGCCTAAAAGTTCAGCGACGGTCGCGCGCACGATTACGTCTTTGTCGCTTAGATGACGGCGCAATACTTCGCCTAGATCGCTTGGCTTAAAGCTTGCGAGCGCGCGCAGCACATCCGGCAAACCGATGGCGGACGTATCGGCATCATCAACCCACGAACGGAGTATGGTTTGCGCTTCAACTTGTAAACCGACTGCGCCATTGCCCGCGTCCGCGCTCGTGAGTTTGGCAAATTCACCGAGTCCCTGACTAATACTCGACACGGCGCGCCAATCTTTGAGAAACTTCGCGCGCGTTTGTTTGTCCGCGAGTTCGCTAAGAGGTTGTTCGCGCATGTAAGACGCGGGGCGAATGTGCGCGAGGGCAATCTCGATTTCCGGTGCTTGAAAGTTTTCAGCCTCACGCAACGCACGCAACAACGTTACCACACGCGCATCATCCCCTTTGACGGGCACGCGTCCGAACGTCGCCGCAATTTCCAGCAACTCATTTATGGCGGATGGATGAGCTACTCCACTAGCGCGGCTGCTGCGATAAAGCGCAAAAAGGTTTTGCGCGCGTGGAAGCAGCGTGCTCACTGTGCGTGAATCTTTCAAAGCGCCGAGCGCACGAACAGCACTCACACGCACGCGCTCATCATTATCGTTAACGCTTCTCACCAAAACATCAAACGCCGCCTTGTCTTCTGCTGCGCCGAGCGCGCGCGCGGCGTTGGCACGCACAATTGCATCTGCATCTTGCTGCAACAGATTACGCAATTGATCGTTAGCTTCTTTAGCGCGCAGACGTGCCAGCGTGTTGGCGGCGTCTGCGCGAACGCGGGCATCCGAATTAGAGAGGAACACGGCGAGGCGCACTCCAGCATTTGCCGGACGCGCACGCAACGCGGCGGTCAAGCCTTTGAGCAACACGTTTCGATCCGGCTGCGGCGTGCGCTTTGATTCATTTGCGAGCGCGTCAAGAATCACATCGCCGAGCGAACGTGTGCGTGCTTCTTCCGTCTTCGGCAAAGCGGCGGCAATCTTGCCGAGCGCTTCGATGGCGCACGCGCGCAGCCTTGCGTCAAGCGAAGTGCGCAGAGCTTCCGTCAACGCATCGGCAGCGCCCGCCGATTCAATTTCGCCGAGCGCGAAGGCGGCCATTTGCTTAACGTACAGGTTAGCGTCAACGCGCAACAACGCCACGAGCGAATCAACGGCGCGCTCATCGCCGATGCGTCCGGCGGCGCGCGCGGCGCGATGGCGCACGCGTGCGGATTTGTTCGTGAGCAACGAAGCGAGGTCTGCATCCCAACGCCTCTCGTCCTCTGCGCGTAGGATGCGCAACATCATCGGCTCAGGAATTGAGTTTGATTGGACTTGTGCAAAAGGAATTTTCGGCGAAGACAATTGCGATAAACGTACTCTTTGACTGAACGCTTCCGGCGAGCAAAAGATGATTACCACAAGGCACACAAGCGCCGATGAAAGTTCAGCGCAGCATCGCGCGGGCGTGCGCAAGTTGAAAGATTTCTTTGTGTGTAAAATTGTACGCATGAATTTATAAGGGGAGACTTGCTTGGATATGATAACACGCTGTCCGGCTCTTTACGGCACATTGCTGTTGCCGTCTAAGATATGTCAAAGCCAAACGAAGCGAGAAGCTAATCGTCAAGACGTTTGACTTCGACAAGCGCATCGTAAAAGGTTGCGCCGCCGCCCATGTCCGTTAGCGCCTGCGAAGTTAATTGATTGATGTTCGTGCTTCCCGGAGAAAGTTTGTTCCACCAGACAGAGGGCGAGACGACGACGCCTTCGCGCGCGCGCGTAGACACCACAGCGGAGAGTTCACACACGCCGCGCTCGTTGAAGAGTTGGACAGCATCGCCGTTTTTGATGCCGCGCGCAAGAGCGTCCGACGGATGGATTTCGACGAAGGGGCGCAGTTCCTGTCGCAGGTGTTTGGGAAGATTGGCGAACGTCGAATTGAGAAATGCGTGCGCCGCCGGACTGATGAGCGCGAGCGGATATTTCGCGGCGAGTTCGGGCGCGCTTTGTTTTGATTCGCGCGGCGGAATAAACTCCGGCACGGCTGGCAAAGCTTGCGCATCGAGTTGCGCAGAGTATAGTTCGCACTTGCCGGAAGCAGTCGGGAAGCTGCCTTTCGCAAACGGCGCGAAAGTTTCCGGCACGCTAAGACGCATCCAACCTTTTTCGCGCAAACTTTCAAGCGTAATACCCGCGAGCGCCGGATCATCGAGCGAGAGCGCCTGTCGCGCTAAGTCTTCATCGGAATCCTTGAAGCACTCTTCTGTAAAGTTCAGCCGCGCGGCCAACTGGCGAAAGACTTCCGTGTTGCACTTCGCTTCATGTAGCGGCTCAATCGCACGCTCATTGATCGTCAGATAAAGATGTCCGTAGGCTTTGTGTAGATCGAAATGTTCAAGCTGCGATGTGGCTGGCAACACAACGTCCGCGTAGTCGCAGGTGTCCGTCATAAAAAGTTCGTGGACGACTGTGAACAAATCTTCGCGCTTGAATCCTTCGATGACCTTCGCTTGATCGGGTGCAATCGCCGCCGGGTTCGAGTTGTAAACGTAGAGTGCGCGCACAGGCGGATCATCTGTCTTTATCAACACGTCGCCAAGCGTAGACATGTTAACCACACGCGGCAACGGTTGCGGCATGAGATCGGGACGTTCGAGCTGTTGATAATTAAGCGGGAAAGTTCCGCTCGTCGAAAGCAGTATGCCGCCCGCAGGATCACGCCAAGCGCCCACGACGGCTGGCAAACAACTGACTGCGCGCACGGCCATGCCGCCGCCCGCGTGCCGCTGCATTCCGTAGTTAATGCGAATCGCAGATGGCGTCGTCGTTGCATACAGGCGCGCGAGATGTGTAATCGTGGCGGCGTCAAGGCCGCAGATTTCGGCGACGCGCTCCGGCGAATAATCGCACGCGCTTTGCCGCAACTCGTTTGCGCCGACGGTGTAACAATCAAGGTAATCTTCGTCTTCGAGCTTCTCCGCGAAGATAACGTGCATCAATCCGAGCGCGAGCGCGGCGTCTGTGCCGGGCAAAGGCGCGATGTGTTCGTCGCATTGATCTGCGGTGCGCGTGCGGCGCGGATCAATCGCAATGACGCGCGCGCCGCGCGATTTTGCTTCTAAAATATCAGGCCACAGATGCACGTTCGCGGTGATCGTGTTTGTGCCCCAGAGCAAAATAAGGCGCGCGTCTTTGAAGCGTTCGGGATCAGTGCCGATGCTCGCGCCGATGGTCGCTTTGTATCCGGCTGTGCCCGCCGACGCGCAGATCGTGCGATCCAATTGCGACGCGCCGAGCCTGTGAAAAAAGCGCCTGTCCATTGATTGCGATTGCACAAGCCCCATTGTTCCGCAGTAACTGTAAGGCAAAATTGTTTCCGCGCCTTCGCTCGATGCGGCGAGTTCACGAAAGCGCGCGGCGATTGTGTCGAGCGCTTCGTCCCAACTGATCGGCGCAAAGCGGCCTTCGCCTTTCACGCCCGTGCGCCGTAAAGGAGTTTGAATGCGATCCGGGCTATGCGTGCGCTGCTCGTAGTTGGCGACTTTCGTACACAAAAAGCCACGCGTCACGGGATGCTTGGGATCGCCCGCAACCTTCACGGCGCGCCCGTTCTCCACCGTCACAAGCATCGCGCATGTGTCGGGGCAATCATGCGGACACGCGGCTTTCACGAGCGTCTGCCCGCCCGCGCTCTGCCCTTCGATTTTGCCATTCGTTTGGATCATAATGTTTCTGAAACGAAACAGATGATAAACTTTTATGCGTGCATTGACAAAAGCATAAAAGCGCTCTGGAAGGAGCAAGCGTGACTGTGTTGGCTGGAAGCAAAACAAAAACCAAACTGCTTCGGCGGATGGGTGAGGCGATCAAGGATTTCGGGATGATCGAAGACGGTGATCGTGTAATGGTCTGTCTGTCCGGCGGCAAGGATAGTTATACGCTGCTCGATCTGCTGCTCGATGTGCAGAGGCGCGCGCCTGTTTCTTTTGAACTGCTCGCGGTTAATTTAGATCAAAAACAGCCAGATTTTCCGACGCACGTGTTGCCGGATTACTTGCGAAGCAAAGACGTTCCGTTTCGCATTGTCGAGCAGGACACGTATTCGATTGTGAAGCGGATTGTGCCGGAGGGCAAAACTTTCTGCTCTGTCTGCTCGCGTCTGCGGCGCGGGATTCTTTACAACATCGCGGTCGAAGAAAATTGCACAAAGATCGCGCTCGGCCATCATGCGGACGACATCATCACGACGTTTCTACTCAACATTTTTTTCGTCGGTAAGCTCAAGGCGATGCCGCCCATCCTGCGTTCCAACGACGGACGCAACACAGTGATACGCCCACTCGCCTACATGCGCGAAGCGAACATCGCGGAGTATGCCGCACAAGCAAACTTTCCGATCATCCCTTGCAATTTGTGCGGCTCGCAACCGAACTTGAAACGCGCGCGCGTCAAACGCCTCATCGCAGATTTAGAGAAAGAGATTCCGAACATACGCAGTTCGATGTTGGCCGCGCTCACCGACGCCGTGCCGTCGCACCTGCTCGACCCGAAACTTTTCGACTTCAAAAATCTCGCGCCCTCCACAGGCGACGTGGAAGCCGAACTCGACGCGGCCATCGGGCACGTTGACGATCAACCGACGAGCGACAGCCCGACGCTCATCTCCATCATGTGAAGTATCATTCCGCTTTTCACGCGCGTTCTTTCTTTAGCTTTTCTCCGCTTTGCAAGAAATGGTTGATAGACTTTTCCCACCAGACCATTGCTTGCCTGAAACTTTCTTCCGTATAACTATCAACAAACTCATTTCCCGCATCATTCAATGCGGTCACGACATAGGTTATGGCTGCGCTTGTCGTTCCATCTTGATTATCGCTCAAGTTTATATTCACTTTCGCCACACGCGAGTCGGGCGTGACTCTGGCAAACTCAACTCGATACTTTTCTTTATCGTGCTCCGTTATCAGCCAAATTGTGTCAGGCTCGCCCGGTTGCTTCGACTTGAAAACACAACCTTCTTCAGCAAAGCCGGAAGCAGAATAAATTAGCTCGTAATCCCAACCATCCAGCCACTCTGCTTCTCTGACAGGACACAGGAGCGGAAAAATAACATTCGGCGGAGCAACAACACGCTGTATGTAAGAACGAGTGACTCGCTTGGCCTCAAAGGTTGTCATATCTTTTCGTTATCGAAACAGGATAGCCACTAAGCTATCATTTCTTCTTTGCTTTTGCGCGCGCGGCAGATTTCTTCGCGGTGCGCGAGTGTTGACGGCGAAAGAGTTTGATGCCGTCTTCGACGATTCGTTTGGCGCGTTCGGGGCCGAAGCGTCCCGTCGGTTTGAATTCTTTGCCTTTGATGACGTTATAGGAAACAAAGAAGTGTTCGATCTCTGCGATGAGTTGCTCGTTCACGTCCTTGAGAGAGCGCACGCCTTTGTGCTGGCGTGAGGCGGCGGCGACGGCGATCAGGCGGTCATTGCGCGTCGCGTTGCCGTCTTCTTCTGTTTGCTCTGCTTCGATGACGCCAATCAAGCGCGCGGTGACGAGGCAGCCAGCGAAGGCCGGTTCGTCCATCAACACAAGCACGTCGAGCGGGTCGCCGTCGCCGCCCGTTGTTTGCGGTACAAAACCGAAGTCGAAGGGAAAGCTTGCGCCTGCGGGCAGCACGCCGCCGAGCTTAAAAAGCCCGCGCTCTTCGTCGTAGTTGAATTTGTTGCGGCTGTTTTTCGGCGTTTCGATGATAACGTTAAGGTCTTGAGTTTCTTCGTCGTAAGTGTTCAGTTGAAAAAGCAACGGCGCTGGCGATTTTGCGTTGGTCAAAGTGTTCTCGGCTCTCCTTGTCGGTTTTCCCTGCACCAATTAAAAACCCTTGCCGGACGATTAAACGTGAGGCAAGGGCTTTAGTGTAGACGTCGGCAATCAACGTCCATTAGCGATTGGAGTTGTTAACGTTATCGCCTGTGTTGCTGTTGGAGTTGCGATTGCTGGGGCCACGCGGCGTGCCCGGATTCGGGTTGCGCCCGCGACCGCGTCCACGCCCGCGCGGTGTGTTGGTGTTGTCGTTCATGTTGGAATTCGTGTTCATGTTTCCATTCATGTTCCCGTTCATATTCATGTTCGAGTTCATGTTTCCATTCATGTTCATATTACCGTTCATGTTGGAATTCATATTCGAGTTCATGTTGCTGTTCATGTTTCCATTAATGTTCCCGTTCATATTCATATTGCCGTTCGAGTTCATATTGGAATTCATGTTGCTGTTCATGTTCGAGTTTGAATTATCATTCACGTTGCCATTCATGTTCGAGTTCATGTTGCCATTGCTGTTCATGTTCCCGTTCGTGTTGCCGTCTATATTCCCGTTGTTCATGTTACCCGAATTCATATTCCCGTTCATGTTTCCATTCGAGTTCATGTTGCCGTTCTGGTTATCGTTCGTGTTCTCGTTTGAGTTCATGTTGCGGTTAACGGGGCCACGCGGCGTGCCGGGAGTCGGGTTGCGTCCGCGACGCACGCCCGGACGATTTGTATTGTTCGTGTTGTTGCTGTTCTGTGTGCCCTGTCCGGCCTGCACGAAAGTCGCCAGCGCCAACGCCAGCACAGAGGCCGAAGCGACGATTGGCTTGATGATGTCCGATAATTTGCTGCTCATTGCGAAGTTCCTCCTTGAAGTTCGCCCTGCTACGTTGTGAGTGGGGCGCGTTGTTTCTGTTTAGAACGTTTGGTGTCGGGGTGTATGCCTGAAAATATATAGCCTTGCGTGGCTTTGGGCAAGAGCGCAGAAGCGTTTTGAGCATCCCGCAAAACTCTTTTCAACGCATGGCTTCGGCAACGGGGGCGCGACGGTAGCGATGTGTGATGGGGCGGCGGCGTCCGATGCCGATGGCGTTTCTGGAAATAATCAACGTCGGCGGCAATTGGCGGCGCTTGAATTCGTTGGCGGGCGATTCAATGCGGTTCAGCAAATCGTAAACGAGCGCGCGGTCATGTCCGGCCGTGACGATTTCTTCAGGCGTTGATTTTTGCTCGAAATACATTTTGATGATCGGATCAATCAAGTCATACGGCGGCAAACTTTGATCGTCGAATTGATCTGGCGCGAGTTCGGCGGACGGACGTTTGTCGATGATCGCGCGCGGAATGATTTCACGATCACGATTGAAGCAGCGTGCGAGCGCGTAGACTTCTGTTTTTAACAGATCACCGAGCACCGCAAGGCCGCCGTTCGTGTCGCCGTAAAGCGTGCAGTAACCGAGCGCGAGTTCTGATTTGTTGCCGGTGGAAAGCAGCAGGCGCGCTTCGGCGTTTGAGATTGTCATCAACATCGCGCCGCGCAGACGCGATTGCAGATTCTCCGCCGCGAGGATTTCGCCGCCGCGCGTTGGGCGCTTTAGCTCAAGCTCCTTCGTCAAAGTTTCAAACGCTGCGCTGATCGGATGCTCGATTGTTTTCATACCGAGACTGCGTCCGAGTGCGATTGAATCGTCAAGGCTTCCGCGCGACGAATAAGGCGACGGCATCATTACCGCAAGCACGTTTTCCGCGCCTAAAGCTTCGCATGCGAGTGCCGCGACAAGCGCCGAATCAATGCCGCCCGACAAACCTAAAACCGCGCGCTCAAAACCATTCTTGCGCGCGTAGTCGCGTATGCCCAACACGAGCGCCTGATGAATCGTTTCAATATCTTCGCCCGGCAAACAGCGCGTGTCCGCCTCGTCTACATCCAGATCAACTGTGCCGTAAAATTCTTCAAACGGCGGCGCTTGCAGAATAATTTTTCCGTTGCGGTCGGCGACGATGCTCGCGCCATCGAAGATCACGCCGTCGTTTCCGCCAACTAAGTTAACGAACACGACGGGAATTTTTGCGGCGCGCGCGCGGTGCGTCACCATCGAGCAACGCTGTTTCATCTTGCCTTTATTAAACGGCGACGCGTTGATCGAAACGAGCACATCCGCGCCAAGCGAAATCAATTCATCCGCCGGATCATCCGTATACAATCTTTCGCGCCAGTAAGTTTTATCGTTCCAGAAATCTTCACAGACGGCGACGCCGAGCGCTTGCCCGTTGTGCTTGAACAGATGCCTTTCAGGAGCCGACTCGAAATAGCGCGGATCATCGAAAACATCGTATTCGGGCAGCAAGGTTTTATCCGCGTAACCAATCAATTTTCCATCACGAATAATCGCCGCAGAGTTGTAAAGTCTGCGACCTCCCTGTTGCACTCTCTCTGCTTCGACGGGGCGGATCGTGCCGACGATGACCGTCAGTCCCGTTGTTGCCTTAATGATTTCGTCAAGCGGTTCGAGCGCGTGCGCCGCTACGTCTCGATCCAGAAACCAATCAAGCGACGTGTAGCCCTGCACTGCAACTTCCGGCAGCACGACCAAATCGGATTGATCTATTTTCGCTTTTTCAATCGCGCGCAGGATGCGTTTTGTGTTGCCCGCGTAATCGCCGTTCGTCGTATTTATCTGTCCAATCGTGACGCGCATGGTGATTTAGAGATGCTAGATGTTAGCTACCAGATATTAGCCTTCTGTTTTCACCAATATCTAATATCTAGCATCTTTTCCTACAGAGCAATCCAACAGCCGCTTTCATGTGAGCGGCGTGCGGCGTCAAGCACGAGTTGCGTGCGATAACCATCATCGAAAGTCGCCGCGCCTTCAACTGTATTTCGTTTCTCGCGCAAGGCTTCAACGATGCGTCGCGCGAATTGTACGAACCCGCGTTGCCATCCTTTGTCGCCCATACCGTCTGCGGCCTCGCCAAGTTCGACCTCAACGCGCATCCACTTGCCCGTGCCTGTTTGCGAATGCCATAACTCGCCGCGCTCTTCAACTCTGAGCGCGCCGCGTGACCCGAAAATCTCCAAACGGTGTTCGGCTTCGCCTGATTCGACGACGGACAAAGAGGCAGTCGCGGTCGTGCTCTTTGTGAGCGGCGTGTCGGTGAAGCGCAAGATAAGGTTCGCTTCGTCGTCCGTCGTCACGTCGCGCATTTCACCTTTATCAGCAGGACGTTGTTTGACGTGCGTTGCGAGCGAGCAAAAAACTTCTGCGACTTCCGCGTCGAAGAGCCAGCGAAACGCGTCAACGGCGTGCGAGCCAATAGCGCCGAGCGCGCCGCCGCCCATTTTTTCATCCGACCACCAATTCCATGCGACTTGCAAACTGCTACGTGAGTCCGCGCGAAAAATTAGTTTTGCGTGCCACACTTCACCGATCTCACCGTTCAGCAACATCTCGCGCATTTTTTGGCGTCCGTTCAGAAAACGCAACTCATGGTCAATCAACGCGAGAGCGTTTTTCTCCAGCGCACGCAAGTGCATACGCTTTGCTTCCGCAGCATTCATCGCCATAGGCTTTTCGCAGAGCACTGCTTTGCCCGCATCGAGCGCCGCAAGCGTCATTTCTAAATGCGTCGCGGGCGGCGTGACGATGCTCACCAGATCAACGTCTGCGTGTTCAACAACTCCGCGCCAATCATCAGCGACGTGCGATATATCAAACTCCTGTGCGACGGCGGCAGCGCGTTCGCGGTGCGCGCTCGCAATCGCCACGACGCGCGCTCCCTCGCACGCGCGAAAGCCCGGAATCTGCGTCGTGCGCGCAAAGCCCGCGCCGATGATGCCGATGCCTATGTAATCTTTTGCGCTTGCCATGATCTCACCTTATTTTTGTGTGCGCTGCTTATGAAGACGAGATTTTCTGTTAGCGAGAGTTTGAGTTTGATGGCATTCACTACAGATATTATGGCTCACGCGAAAAGGCTTTGTATCTCTTATAGCGCCGCAACTGACGCAATTGCCGCGCGCTTTTATCTTTCTCCGTTTTGCATTATTACAACTTTTACAGCGCGGCGCATACCCTGTTCGCTCACGGCGCTCTCTGTGAAAGCATTCGATGAGAAGCGACTGACTGCATGACGGACACCATAGTTTTCCGTCAATGATTTCGCGCTTCACATAACCATCACGAATATTACAACGCACATGCGAGAAAGCAATGTTGTTTACGTCCCAAAAGAACGCCGCACCATTTGTTTGCCATGACTGCTTGTGCTCAAGCGTCAAGTCATCTGCGCCGTCTATCAACCCGTCGCACCTGAAACACACGTTCTCACCGTGCCGCCGTAGTAATTCAAATACCATCATTCTGCGCAGCCGTCCGCACGCCGTTCCAAAGGGCATTCCCAGAACGGCTTCCTTTTGGCGATTGCTTCGGGTTGTCATTCGGAGTGCCAACCTATCTGGTAGTAGGTCAGTTTGAAAATACAGCTCAATGTTTATCGCTATCGAAAGTTGAAACTGACCCACTACCACCTATCTGCATAAAAATGATGTGCCCCCGGCATGAGTCGAACATGCAACCAACGGATTATGCGTACCCGCTACGGCTTTCGCCGCGTTCCGACTTCTTCTGAAACCGGAATTTGTGGTCTGGACTTTCTCTTCGCTTTACGCGTCTGCCATCAAGTCTCTACACCTTTCCCGCCGATTGCGCGGGGCTTGGCTCGGGATTACCATGTTGCTTTCGCAGTTTAGGCTTCCCCGAATTTGACAGATTCTACAAGCGCACCTGAAAGCGTTGCTGAACAGTGTTCAGCCGCGCAGTGTGGCGGCGCTTGCAACCCACCTTTGAGGAATCGTATGGAAAAGATTTGCGTCATTTGCGAAACACTGTTAGCAGGCAAGCAATCGAAGTTTTGTTCGACTCGCTGCAAACATTTCTCCACCAACAACAAACATCAGAATTACCAATCTCAACAACGGCGTGGACGACAAAGACGACAACTTTTAATTCAACAAAAAGGAGATTGCTGCGAAAGATGTGGTTACAAAAGCAATCAAGCGGCGCTTGCCTTTCATCATCTCAATCCCGCAACCAAATCCTTTCCTGTTGATCTTAGAAGCTGTTCCAACACTTCTTTGCAAATGCTTTTAGAAGAAGCGCAGAAGTGTATGCTTCTTTGTCTCAACTGCCATGCAGAAATTCATAACCCTGACTTTTCCACTTAGACCCGACAAAGCTTGAGTCCGCTGCTCTAACCATTGAGCTACAGGGGCACAATGTTTTAATGCCATGCGTCGGGCGATTATAAGAGCGCACATCCTATCGTCGCAAGCGCGCGACGTTCGTGTATAAAAGTTGAGCGAGATTTTATTGACGAATTAAGCGGAAGTGTCGGCGGCGCAGTCTTATTCTTTATCACGCGTTGATGGTTTTGAACTGAGGTGAGGTTGTGATGGCTTCAATCTGGCGCAGGTGACGCGCTTCGTGCACTCCGATGAAGGCGAGCCATTCGTAGAGGTTGAGCGAGCCGAAGAACGGATGCGGGAAAGTGGCTTTTGATAAATCCGCTGCTTCGAGGCGCGTTTGCAGTTGGCGTAAACTTTCGCGCACACGTTCCATTTTAGCGAGCGATTCCGGGATAGTCAGTGTGCCTGCCGGACGCACGGATTCAGGCGCTTGAAACTTCTCCTGTGCAGCACGCGTCGCATACTCTCCCATCGAAACGGGATTGTTTTGCAAATCAGGCCGCACGCCTTCCACACTGTTAGCTTCGGCCTGCGCGAGCAGCTTTTTCGTGAGCGTGTACAGCTGCGTTTCGATTAAGGAGAGATGTTCAACGATCTCGGCGATTGACCACGCGCCTTCGGTTGAACGAAAGTTCTGCTGCGCAGGATTTAATTTTTCAACGCAATCAATCAGGCGCTGGCGCATGTCATCGTTGGCGGCGAAGATTTCGGCGACGCTGTGGTAAATCATTTTCCGTTTCCCTTTCGCTAATTGAGCAGTGCTGCCTGCGGAGTCAGATGCAGCGTATGCCAGCGCACAGCGGAATTGAAAGGGCCGTTGGCGTAGATACGCACAAAGCCCGTTTGAAAGTAAAGCGTATCAGGCTGCGTCCATTCGAGACGCACAATCGGATTAAAAGAGATCGGCAAACGAGCTGTCTGCGCGGCGTTGGTGTTAGCCGTAGCAGTAGGCTGTTCAGTTGCTTTGTCGTTTGCTTTGTTGTTCGCTTTGGTTGCAGATTTGCTCTTCGCGTTCTTTTCGTCGTAAGCAGATGAGGCGGCGAGTAACGGATCGCGCAAAGGCAGGCGTGCTCCCGTCGGCGCGTCTGTCGCGGCATCGTAAATTGCAATGTCCGCGTCAAAGGCCGTCGCAACTTTCGACGCGTCCGGCGACCAAACGACGAGCACATCCGTCAATCCGTCGTCGAGCAGGCGTTCGCGTCCATCGAGCATGAGCAGGCGCGGGCGACCCGCCGGTGTGCGGCTCTCTTTTTCGCGCGCATCCCATTCATTTTCTTTGCAGGCGAGCGCGCTCAAGGCGTGTGCGTCCGGCGCCCATGCGACGTAAAAGTAGATCAGACCTTCGCGCGCCGTCAGAGGTTTCAAATCAAAGCCATCGCGATTGCAAACGTAAATCTGTTCGGTTTTGTAAACGGGAACAACGGCAAAGATAGGCGCGACGGAAGCGTTCGGCAACGGCGCGGACGACGCATCGGGCGGCGCGTCCGAAGTGGCTGGCTTACGCTCGGAAGCGAGGCTTTTGCGCCCGATGAAAGCGATGCGATTGCCATCGGGCGACCACGCAACCGAGGGCGCGAATTCGCCTGAAAGTTCGGGCGGCGTTAGATTGCGCAAAAAATTTCCGTCTGCCGAATACAAGTCAATGCGAAATTCGCCCGGCTCGTCTTGGCCTGTCGCATAAAGCGCGAGCGCACGCTGCTTGTCCGGTGACAAAACCGTCCTTAGCAACGCGTCATCCTTGCGGCGCGTGTCGAAATCATTTTGCACGGTTGCGAGTTTGGCGTTCGCTTCATCTGCGTTTGCAGCGTTCGGAGGCGGCGCGGTGTCTGCTTCAAAGCGGTACGCAAGACGTTGCGCGGGCACATCGCGTAAGGAACGCGGACGCACGCTTCTGCCTATGTTTGAATCATCGCGGCAACCCGCAAAAAATCCGATCAATGTGAAGAATAACGCACAGGTTAATGCGCGTTTCGTGACCGATAGTGACGACGAAGCGAAACCATGCCGTCGTGTGCTTTCTTGATGAACTTTGAACAATATTTCGGCGGCGCGGTGGCAATCTATTTCGCGCAAGAGTTTATGTTCCAAGTTGCTTCTTTAACGATTGCGCCAGTTCGGTTTGCGCTTTTCCATAAAGGCGTTGACGCCTTCGCGCGCGTCTTCCGTCTTCATTAATTCGTTCAAATACAAATCTTCGATGGCCGTCAAAGCTTCTTCAAACGAACGCCCGCGCCCCAAGGCCATCGCGCGCACGGTGGCTTCCAAAGCGGGCGCGGAAAGCTCTCGCAAACGATGCAGCACTTCCGCAGTCTTTGCTGAAAGTTCCGCAGGCGGCACAACATAATTGACGAGTCCGAGCCGCAACGCTTCGTGCGCGTCCATCAGTTCGCCTGTCAACAGCAGTTCGCGCGCACGTTTTTCGCCGATGATGCGCGGCAAAAGCGCTGCTGCGACGGGCGGGAAAACGCCGAGCTTAATTTCCGGCTGGCCGAAGCGCGCGCGTTCTGTGGCGATCACTATGTCGCAGGCCGCGACGAGTTCACAGCCGCCGCCCAAAGCCGCGCCGTCCACCAACGCGAGCGTAGGCTTCGCCGTTTGCTCCAGCGTGCGAAAAATGGCGTGAAAAGATTCGAGCATTTGATAAATGGTTTCTTCAACGTGCTCTTCGACGGCGACGCCCGCGCTGAACGCTCTGGAATCCGGCGTGGCGTCAAAAACAATCGCCACCATATCGCGCCGCCCCATGCAATCGTTCAGGCAATCACCGATTTCGCGCATCATCTGGATATTAAAAATATTAAGCGGCGGTTGGGCGAACGTCACGCGCCCGACGCGATCCTCAATTGCGAAACGGATATATTGATATGAGTTTGCCATCGTCAAAGCAGATGTCGGACGTTAGATATTAGATGCCAGCCGAAGAGTTGAACTAACGTCCGGCATCTAACATGTGACATCCTTTCATCACGGTTCGGTTTCTTCTTTCTCGGCGATACGTTTGTCCAAAAGGTCTTTGCTTGTTTTATCGAGCAGCACGATGCTCGGGCTTTCGCCGATCATTCTTACGGTCGCCTGAAAATCCTTGCAGTCGAGTTCCTGCCCGTGCCAGCCACGCGCTTGCCATCTCATCGGCAAATGCAGCGCCTTGCTAATCTGCGGCAAAAAATCATCTAACCGCTGCCACTTGAACGAATTATTATAGGCGATGCCGAGCGAGAAAAGCTTATCATCCAGAAACTCGAAAGAGATTGTTCGCACGCCCTGAAAAGCGGCTTTGTTAACATCTGGATTGAAGTCTGGATTAACGCTCGTTTTCGCCACGCCGAACTCGTCCGCCTGTCGCAAAGCGAGTTTCGGAATGAGCGCTTTGACCTGCTCAAGCGTCATCCCTAAACGAAACCCGCGCAACTCTTCGGCCTGCGGCAACTCTGTTAGCTTCAACGCGCACGTCGCTTCCTGCGCATGACACGCGAGCGTGCAGGCGAAAAGCAGCAGACAAATCACAGTCATTCTTTGGCACAGAGAAATCATCGCTCACCTGCTAATAAGAGGATCGTTCTTTACAGTCAGATAAAACTAACCTTTTCAGTTCGCATTATACGGAAGCAAGGGGCAATTGATTATCAAGATGAGCAGGCCGTCTTCAAATCCATGCGCTTGATAGGAACGAGCCGGTGTCCGAGCATATCAACGCCCGCCTGACTTTGCTCAAGAATGATGTAGCCGATCAGCGGCTCGTATATTCCATCCTCCGGCTTCATCTCGACGAACAACACTTCGTTAAAGATTGCGCGAAAGCCTTCGATCTGTACGCGCACGGGGCCGCAGACTTCGCCCGTAACAGTCTCCTGCGTTGCGGTTTCAAGCTCGATTCTTCCGCTAACTTCTAAATCACCGAGCCTGTTTTTCCATGCGCTCGGCAATACCATAAATGACGCGCCCGTATCCACCAGCGCATCACAACGGATGTTCATGGACGTATCGGCAATGTTTTCGATTTTAACGGACGCGATAATTCTGCCCATACTCCGTTTCCTCAACTCAATGGATAAAAATATACATCAGGACACACTGAAGCGACCAGCCGGTCACTAAATAAATTGTCCGCCGTCCACTTTGATGACTTCGCCGGTGATGTGGCGTGCGCTCTCCGAGCAGAGAAAGGCGACGAGGTTGGCGACATCCTGCGCTTCGCCGATGCGTCCCAGAACGGCTTCGGCGGCGGCGGCTTCAATAATTTTTTCCGGCAGGCGTTCGGTCAAAGGCGTGCGTATGAAGCCGGGTGCGACGGCGTTGACGTTAACATTGGAGCGCCCGAGTTCGGCGGCCACCGATTTGGTGAGACCGACGACGCCCGCCTTCGACGCACTGTAATTGCTAATGCCGAACTGTCCGCGCAGGGCTTGCATCGAAGCGATATTGACGATCTTGCCCGATTGCTGTTCGCGAAAAAGGCGCGCGACGGCGTGCAGATAATTAAACGTCCCCTTGAGATTAATGTTGATGACGCGATCCCATTGCGATTCGGTCATCTCCCAGAGCGGCGCGTCTGAATTTATTCCGGCGGCGTTGACAAGTATGTCCACGCGGTTCATACGCGCGCGCGCTTCCATGATGATACGCGCGGCTTTGCCGTGATCGGTGACGTCCGCCGTGAACGTCGCAACACGCGCGCCCTTTTCGCGCAGCGCCTGCGATGTTTGAATCATTACATCTTCGCCGACCACGTCGACGATCACGATATTTGCGCCGCGCTTTGCCAACTCCACCGCGCACGCGCGCCCGATGCCGCTCGCCGCGCCGGTGATGACCGCAACTCTGCCTTCAAAATCCTTTTCCATTACCAATCAATTTCCCTTTATTCGCTATGCGGCCACAAGCAATGTGCGCAGCGACGCGAAGAACACTTTCTTAAACTTTGATTCCGTTAAGATCAACTCTACTTTGTGAGCGGCACGCCGAGCCATGATTGATATTTGCGCGTTTGTTCCGCAGTCGCGGCTTCGACGGGCACGATGCGGTATTCGACGTTCGCCCGCCCGCCGAGTTTGATGTCGAAGGCGTGCAGATCGTCGGCGCGGAAAATTGTCAGGCGCACTGTATCGCCGGGACGCTTGTCAGCGAGCCGCGCTTTCAAAACTTCTTCAGCGCTCGTGATCCTGCCGTCAGCTCCGTTAATGCTTGCGATGCGCATTCCGTCGAGCGCGACGATTTGATCGCCAGCGTTTAATCCCTGATCGTAAGCAGGCGCGCCGCTCAAAACATTTTTAATGAGCAGGCGTTCTCCTTCCTGATTAAAATTCGCTCCGAGATACGCATCTTCGCGCGGCGCGGCTGTTCCGTCGCCTGCTTTGCTGGCGGTGATGAGGCGCAGGCCGACACCCGCGAGCGCATCGTTGTAATCAAGTTCTTCGCGCCCGCGCACATAGCGCCGGAAGAAATCATCGAGGCTCCGTCCGGCTTGCAGTTCGCACGCGCGCTGGAAATCTTCAGGCGTATAGTTGCGATTCTTCTTGAAAAATTCGGTGTAGAGATAACGCATCACGTCGTCAAGAGAATGTGCGCCGCCGGATAGTTGGCGAATTTGCAGGTCAAGCAGCAAGCCTAAGATTTGGCCTTTGTCATAGTAAGAGATTTGCGAATTGATCGAGTTCTCGTCCGGGCGATAATACTTAACCCACGCGTCAAAGCTTGATTCTTCGGCGCTCATCAAGAGGCGTCCCGGCGTGTTCTGCACGCTCTGAATAGTAGCGGCGAGATTCCTTAAAGTCTCTTTGTCGGAGATGAGACCGGCGCGGCGCGGCAGAATGTTTTCATAGTAACTCGTCAAGCCCTCAGCGACCCACAAAAGCTTCGTATAATTTTCCTTTGTGTAGTCAAAGGGGCCGAGCGCGTCGGGGCGAATGCGTTTGACGTTCCAGAGATGAAAGTATTCGTGTGCGACGAGGCGCAGGAAATTTTGATAACCCGATTCAGGACGAAAGCCGGAGCGACGAAAGATGAGCGCGGTTGAATTCAGGTGTTCGAGTCCGCCGCCGCCCGTCGAGCGCACATGCAAGATAAAAGTGTAATCACGATACGGTAATTCACCCATCAAGTTCGCCGCCGCTTCGATGATTTTTTGCACATCAGTGCGCATCCTCTCCGCATCGTAATTGCCTTCGCCGTCAATCACGATGCGATGCGGAATGCCGCGCGCTTCAAAACGCAGCGTCTGGAAGGTTCCGACTTCGACGGGCGAATCATAAAGCACATCGAAGTTTTCCGCGCGGAAAGTGTTTTGTGAATTGGCAATGGCGGGAAGTCCTGTGGCGATTTGCCAATTGTTCGGTGGCATGATGCGCAGTGTAGCGGGAGCGCGCAAAAATCCGTCCGGGTACATCAACAGCGCCGCATTGTTCCAGAAAGCGTGGCGATCATTCAATTCATTTGTCCGCACCGTCAGTTCGTTGGCGTAGACGCGGTACGTCGCGCGCCATTCACGCGCGCCGTTTGTTTGCACGTGCCAGGTATTTTTGTTGAGCTTATTCCACTGAAGTGCGCGGCCTGCGCTGTTCGCTGCGGCAAAGTTCTGCACATGGCGTTCATATTCGCGTATGAGATACGAACCGGGCGTCCAGACGGGCATCACAAGGTCTGTTTCATTTGGCGAACCGGTACCGCCATCGCGTTGCGCAACGCGGATTTCGACTTCGAGCAAATGCGTGTCGGGACGCGGCATCGAAACAGTGTAAGAGATGTCGGGCGGCGCGGCGTTGGTGGCAGTCGCGCGATTGTTTTGGGCAAACGCTCCGGTGGTTGTGGCAATGAGCAATGCGCCGAACATGGCGGGCGCAAAAATCAGTAAACGAAGGTATGGCATCGTCGATAAAGTCCGTTTCGCTCGGCAAATTTTCGGGAGAAAAGTCGGTCGCGCATCTTACTACGAAACAGCGTCGGGCGACTATCGCCGCGCGCCTCGCAAAGTGGCAAAGCTAAAAAAGGCAAAGGTGAAACGCATTCGAGTTGTTCCTTAAACGTTTTTCTTCGCGCTTTCGCCTTTTACCTTTTTCTCTTTGCTTATAAGATGGCCTCGCTCGTTAATCTAAAGCTTTGACGAAAGAGGAGTGCCACAGAGAATGTGGAGAAGATTAATTGCGACTTCGCCGACGTGGATTACAGTGCCGTTGCGCCTCACGCTCGGCATAATTTTTATCGCGCATGGAATGCAGAAAGTTTTCGGCGCGTTTAGCGGCAAAGGTTTGGCGGCGTTTACTTCCAATCAAACGCCGTTCGGGTTTATGCAGCCAGCTTGGTTGTGGCATGGCATGGCGGCGTTCTCCGAACTCATCGGCGGCGTGCTGGTTCTTCTAGGACTCTTCACACGTCTCGGCGCGCTCTTCATCGCGTTTGTGATGCTGACGGCGTTGTTCGGCGTGCATTTCAAGGGCGGCTTTTTTCTGCCCGCCGGATTTGAATACGCTTACGCGCTGCTCGGCATCTGCTTTGCGCTGTTGATCTCCGGCGGCGGGCAGGCTTCGATTGATAAGACGCTCGGGACGGGCGGGCGCGGCGGCGGCAGACGGCGTTGAATTACTGAGTTACAAAGTCAGACAGATTATCCGTTACACTAATGAAACGTTCGCCACTGCTGGTTATCTTCATCACAGTCTTTATAGACCTCATCGGATTCGGCATCGTCATTCCCGTGCTGCCTTTTTATGTGGAAGGCACAAGATTTAATGCGACACCGCGCGCCGTCGGATTACTGCTCGCTTCTTATTCGGTAATGCAGTTGATCTTTACGCCGATCTTAGGCCGCCTCTCGGACAAACACGGCAGGCGTCCAGTGCTGTTCATTAGTCTCTTGGGAACAAGCGCGGGCTTTCTGATTTTAGGATTCGCAACGACGCTATGGATGCTTTTCTTGGGCCGTATCATTGACGGCATTACGGGCGGCAACATCTCTACGGCGCAGGCTTACATCGCGGACATCACGACGCCGGAAAATCGCGCGAAGGGCATGGGGATGATCGGCGCGGCGTTCGGCTTGGGATTCGTTTTAGGGCCGGGCATCGGCGGCGTGCTCAGTCGCTGGGGCATTAATATTCCTTTTTTATTTGCCGCCGGATTAGCTTTCTGCAACGCGATACTGCTGTACTTTACCTTGCCTGAAACGGTGACGCACGATCATCCTGCGCGCGTCTCAGCGGCGACGGGCAGGTGGTCACAACTCATCGCGGCGCTCAAACAGCGTCGGCTTGCCGTAGTGCTCTTAATCTATTTCCTGTTCATCGTCGCCTTTTCGATTATGACCGCGACGTTCTCGCTGTTTACGATGTATCGCTTCGGCTATGACGCGCACGACACGGGCTGGCTCTTCGTCTTTATCGGCGTGATCGGCGCAATCGTGCAGGGCGTGTTGATCGGGCGCCTTGTCAAACGTTTCGGCGAACTGCCGCTCGTCGTCTTCGGCGCAATGATGTTCACGGCGAGTTTGTTTGCGATTCCATTCACGGGGCCGGGAACGGGTTTGGCGACGCTGCTTTTCGTCGGCGGAGTCTTTTCCCTAGGGCAATCGCTGGCGACTCCGGCACTGACGAGCCTCGCTTCAAAATCGGCTGGGCGCGGCGAACAAGGCACAGTGCTTGGCGTCACGCAGTCCGTCGCAAGCCTTGCGCGCACCGTCGGCCCGCTCATCTCCGCAGCCTTAATTTACAGCGCGGTGGCGACCTACGGCACTGACCGCAAGCTTCACAACATGAGCGATCAAACGCTGCTTGCAACCTTCTGGACAGCCGCCGCCATCATGCTCGCAGCCTTTCTCGTCGCCGCCTATTTCGCGCGCGTTCACTCAAACGAATATACGGGCGCGGAAATCGCTCCGGCAAGCGGCGTTTGAAATTTCACCAACTTACTTTGATTCGCAAATTTACTTCAAAGGTAGCGAAGGCAATGTCGGCGGCGCGTCAACTTCGGATATGCCTGTGTTCGCTAGTCCTTCGCGCTCTTCTTTCATTTCGCGCGTCAGAAAAAAGTTGAGCGTTGTGCGAATCACGGCGATGACGCCGAGTTTGCCGATCTGATCCCACGTCGGCGCAATCGCCGTCGAGAGAATGTCTGCGCCGAGTTGAAATTCGAGCGCGAGGGCAAGGTAACGCGCCAGCGTCAAACGTATTCGGTTGTAGCTTTCAAGCTGCGGCGGCATAAGCGAACGCGCAAATTGATAAATGGCGGCAATGACGCCAAGCCCGATGATGATTGCGCCCGTGACTTCTACTACTAATTTTAGCCACTGCACGGCGTTAAAAATCAAAGCTTCCGCGCCCGCGTCCTTAGGTGTTTGCAAAGCGAGGCCCGCGCCTTCCTGTAAAAACAAAAACCAGCCGACTGTTGACACAAAGTTTCCCCTTCAATTGCAAAAGTGAATCACGCGGGCGGCGGAAATTTCGATATCCTAGATGAATACGTCGCCCTGTTCAACGTTGCGGCAGCGGCAAAAATCGGATTAACGATGCGCATGTTTTCTTGCGTCTTTTACCAACAACTGATTTAATATGCCGCGTCACCGAAGAGCCTTTGAATCCAGATGGCATTTCAAATGTGGAAGAAGCGGACGCGTGAACATTATTGCGCCGAACAGCTTGTGTGTTTTCGGTATCGAGTTACCGGGTTCGTAATTCATCGGATGCGCTAAACTTTAAGAGGAGAAACTATGATGAAAACCAAAATCGCGGCCTTGCTTGCGACCGCAGCGCTTGCCGCACTCGCTGCCGGGTGTAATCCAGAGACAACGACAACCAACACCACGACCAACACAAACTCTGCCACAACCACAACCAACGCGAACACGACGGGCGTTGCGATGAACACCAATACTGCCGCGCCGGGCACGAGCAGCACGACCACGACAACCACGACGCGTACATACAACGCCAACATGACGCGCGAAGATTACGATAAAGATAAAGCCCGCTTCTCCGAAGACGCGAAGAAAGCCGGAAATACTATCGGCAGCGGTCTCGAAGACGGCTGGCTATGGACGAAGACGCGCACAGTGCTCTCCAACGCAGACGATCTGAGAGATTCGACTATCAACGTCGATGTTGATAACAACGTCGTCACACTGCGCGGCACAGTCGCCAACCAAGGCCAGAAAACAAAGGCCGAGCAACTCGCCAAGAGCGTCAAAGACGTCAAAAGCGTTAGAAACGATCTCAAAGTTTCCGCAGGCGATTCAATGACCAACATGAACAAGTAAGATTGTCGGCAACAGACAGGAAGTGCGCCGATCACATACAACGCGCTTCCTGTCCAAATATTTTTTTTCGATCCTGTGTCCGACGGACACTCTAAACTTTCAGGAGAGACTATGACCAAGAATAAACTAGCAGCACTTTTGACGGGCACCGCGCTCGCCGTTTTCGCCGCCGGATGCAGCAGCACTGACACAACGAACAACGCCAATGCCAACAACACCAACGGCGTTGACACGGGCGTCGTCAACACCAACGCCAACCTGCCTGCCAATGCCAACGGCAATACCGTCAACTCGAACACCGCCGTCATCACCAACGATAACGGCAACGCCAACACAGCCGGTATCTCGACCACCAACAACGCTAACATGGGCGGTAACATGAATGGCAACATGGGCGGCAACATGAATGGCAATATGGGCGGTGGTAACATGAATGGCAGCAGCCGCACCACAACGCGCACCACAACCACTACGACCCGCAATGGCAACATGAATGGCAATATGAATAGCAACATGAATAAGGGTAATATGGGCGGCGGTAACATGAGTGGCGGCAACATGGGCAATAACGGCGTCGTTAAAGGCACCGTTAACGTCAACACCAAGACCGGCAACGTCAGCGGCCAAGTCAACGTCAACAAAAAGCCTTAACCGTATTCGCGCTGTCAGCGAAACACACAAGAGGCGCGTTGATTTTTCAGCGCGCCTTTTTACTTTGACGTTTGTTCAGCTCAATCGCCAGTGCCGCAGCGAAACTTTCCGCACGCGTGCTGCGTAACAGCAACCTGCGCTCATTTGGTCAAGCTACGGTTTTCGCCGAACCATGATTGTTTACGGGCGCGCTTTTCCTTCGTGACGATTATCAGAAATTTTATTTGCCGCACGCTGCTTCACATCAATGGAGTGCGCCTTTCGTGAACTCAATCTAGGAATGAAAAGGTTTATGTCAAACTGTGCTTTCCCGCAAAGACAACGCCGCATCATGATCTTCGCAATGCTCTTTGCTTCCGTCGCCGTCGTTGCCGCAATGCTTCTCTCGCCCGCCGCAAATCTTTCCGTTCACGCGCAGGGCAACAGCGCCATAGACACTTACGCGATCACGAACGCGCGCATTGTCACAGTCTCTGGCCCCGTCATCGAACGCGGCACCGTCGTTGTGCGCGACGGATTGATTAGCGCCGTCGGAGCTTCGATCAAAGTTCCGGCGGATGCGCGCATTATCGACGGAACAGGCTTGATTGTTTACCCCGGCCTGATTGACGCCTATACATCGCTCGGCATCTCAGCGCCGCCCGCGCCCGCGCAGGGCATGGCGCGTCCCGGCGCGGTGGTTGGCATTCCGATCCGCGTTGCGTCAACCGACCCGGCGGCGATTAATGCGCCAAATTCGACGCAGCCGCCCGGACTCCAACCCGAAATTAGTGCCGCAGATATTTTGCGTCCCGGCGGCGACCAAATCGAAGCGGCACGTAGCGCCGGGATCACGTCTGCGCTGACGATCCCACGCGAAGGTATCTTCATCGGCCAATCCGCTTTTATTAATTTATCGGGCGACACGCCGCAGCAACTAATCGTTCGCGCGCCCGTCGCAATGCACGTCGGGTTCACCGCTTTGCGCACGGGCGGCTATCCACAATCGCTGCTCGGCGTTTTCTCCGCGCTGCGCCAGATACTTCTCGACACCAATCGTTACCGCGAAGCCAACGCCGTCTATGAACGCAATCCACGCGGCCTGCGTCGTCCCGAACAAGACAAGTCACTCGCCGCTTTGATCCCCGTTCTTAAGGGCGACATGCCGGTTGTAATGTACGCCAATACCGAACGAGAGATAATCCGCGCGCTCGATCTGGCACGCGAATTCAATTTGCGTTTGATGATCGCAGGCGGCTCGGAGAGTTGGAAAGTCGCGAATCGCCTTCGTGCGCAAAACGTGCCGGTGCTGCTTTCTTTGAATTTTCCGAAACGCATTTCAGCGCAAGTTCCAGAAGCCGATCCAGACCCTCTGCGCGTGCTGCGCGAGCGAGTTGACGCGCCGAAAACAGCCGTGCGTTTAGCTTCCGCAGGCGTTCGTTTCGCTTTTCAATCCGGCCAGATGACGAACATCTCAGAGTTTCTGCCGAACGCCTTGAAAGCGATTGACAACGGCCTCGCGCGCGATGAAGCGTTGCGCGCATTGACAATTCGTCCGGCAGAATTCTTCGGCGTCGCGGATCGTTTAGGCTCCATCGAAGCAGGCAAGATTGCGAACCTGATTGTCACGCGCGGCGATATCTTTAATAAAGACACGCGCATCACGCAGGTCTTCATTGATGGTCGCCCAATTGAACTTCGTCCTGCCACGCCCGCAGGCACAGGCGCGAATACGGGCATCGCCAACGGCACTTGGGCGCTCAACGTTGATCTAGGCGCGGGCAGTGCTGCCGTGACGCTTTTACTGCAACAGGAAGGCGACAACTTGAGCGGCTCGATTCAGGGCGCGCTCGGCTCCTCGCCGATTTCGGGCGCATCTGTCGGCGCGAATGGTGACATACGCTTTACAGTGCCCGTCACGGTCAGCGGCCAAACCACCGAAGCCGCTTTCGTCGGCACGATCACGGGCAACGAAATGCGCGGCACTGTCCAGATCGTCGGACGCGGCGCGGGTTCATTCAGCGGCACGCGTCCAAACAGCGGCAGCACAGGCGGCTCACCAAGACCAACAACTTCGCCAGCGACTTCACCAACACCTTCATCGCCGACACCATCGCCAACACCGCCATCGCGCGAAGGCGAAGCGCCTGCACAGCAACAGCAAACTCCGCCGCCTAACAACGCGCGTGCGAGCGCTTCGCCCGCTTCAGTTTCCGCTCCTGATCTTTCCGGCACATGGACGCTGAACATCGCTATCGGTGCGCGCGAAGTTCCCGGCACACTGACGATCAGACAGGAAGGAACGAATCTTTCCGGCACGATCCAGAGTTCCTTCGGCACTTCCGAATTGAGCAACGGTTCAGCTGGCGCAGACGGTTTTCGCTTCACAACGCGTGCTAACTTTGAAGGCCGCATCGTCGAGATTTCCGTCACCGGAACTGTCAGCGGCAACGAAATGCGCGGCACTGTTTCGTCAGTCGAACTCGGCTCAACTTCCTTCACAGGCACACGCCCACCGCCGCAACAGCAGCAGCAATAATTACCAGAGGTTAAGAGGAATGTTTAAGATTAACGCCCACACTCGTATCCGAAAACCGCTCCTGTTCCTGCTCATGCTCAATGTCTTCGGCGTCGGGCAATGGAGCATACAGAGTGTCGCACACGCGCAGGACGCATCAACGTCACGCGCTCGCGCCGGATCGACGGAGACGCTCATACGCAACGCGACTATTATGACCGTCTCGCACGGCACGCTGCCAAACACGGACTTGCTGATTCGTAACGGCAAGATCAGCGCCGTCGGCCAGGATTTGCGCGCGACGCCAAACGCACGCGTCATCGACGCCACAGGCAAATACGTCATGCCCGGCATTATCGATTGCCACTCGCACTCTATGAGTGACGCCGTCAATGAATTGACCTTATCCGTTACTTCGATGGTGCGCATTCGAGACGTGCTCAATCCAACGGACGTTGATCTCTACCGCGAACTCGCGGGCGGCACGACAACGCTGAACGTACTGCATGGCTCCGGCAATTCCATCGGCGGACAAAACACCGTCGTCAAAATCAAGTACGGGCGCGTGGTCGAAGAATTCATTTTCCCCGGAGCGCCGCCCGGCATCAAATTCGCTCTTGGCGAAAATCCGAAGCGTTCCAACTTTCGCTTGCCCGGTCAAACGCCGCGCTATCCTGCGACGCGCATGGGTGTTGAAGAAACAATCCGCGATGCCTTCACGCGCGCACGCGATTACAAAAAGGGTTGGGATGAATATCGCACACGCACCGCGCGCGGCAATAAAAATTTGATTCCGCCGCGCCGCGATCTGCAACTTGAGCCGCTCGTCGAAGTGCTCGAAGGCAAACGCTTCGTGCATTCGCACAGTTATCGCGCCGATGAAATTCTGATGCTGATAAATCTCGCCAACGAGTTCGGCTTCAAAGTCAGAACTTTCCAGCACGGCCTCGAAGCATATAAGGTCGCCAAAGAGATTGCCGAGCACGGCGCGGGCGTTTCCACCTTCGCGGATTTCTGGGGCTACAAATTAGAGGCTTACGACGCGACACCCTACAACACTGCGATACTAATGCGCGCGGGCGTCAACGTCTCGCTCAATTCGGATTCCGATGAACGCGCGCGTCGTCTTAACATTGAAGCTGCAAAGATGATGAAGTACGGCGGACTCACCGAAGACGAAGCGCTGCGCACGATCACTTTGAACCCTGCGCAACAACTCGGCATAGATGCACGCGTCGGATCAATTGATGTCGGCAAAGACGCAGACCTTGCGATCTGGAACGCAAATCCTTTGAGCGTTTATGCGCGTGTCGAGACAACGTTCATTGACGGCGAAGTTTTCTTTGATCGCGCGCAGGATTTAGCGCGCCGCGCCGAACTGCAAGCCGAACGCACGCGCCTCGAAGCCGCCGAACCGAATCGCGCACCTGCGCAGGGCGGCACAACGCCACCCGCACCGCGCGCCCGCCGCCCTGCTTACACAGACGATGATGATGTATGGGATGGAGGAAACAACCGTTGAGCAAGAAATGGATGAACACGCAATACATGCCGCGCTACACAAATTTTTTCTTCGTCGCCTTAGCTTTCGCCGTCGCACTCGTCGTCTTCAATTTTACGGCGACGCGCAGCACGAACGCGCAACAAATAAATCCGAGTCCCGCGCGCGGCACATACGCGATTCGCAACGCGCGCATCACTACCGTCAGCGGCGCTGAAATCGAAAACGGCACAGTCGTCATACGCGACGGTAAGATCGAAGCCGTCGGCGCGTCGGTTTCTGTTCCTGCTGGAGCACAGGAGATAGACGCGCGTGGACTCTATGTTTATCCGGGCATGATTGATGCCGGAACGTCGCTCGGTCTCGTTGAAATTGGAGGCGGCGCGCCCGGCACTGTGGACATTTCCGAGATCGGCGACAACAACCCGAACATACAGGCCATCGTCGCCGTCAATCCGCACACGTCGCACGTCGGCGTCACGCGCGTTAACGGCGTGACGAATGTTTTGACCATGCCGCGCGGCGGTGTTATTTCCGGTCAGGCCGCGCTTATCAATCTCGTCGGAACCAGCCCACGCGAAATGAGCGTCGTGCCGTCAGCCGCGATGGTCATCAATTTTCCGCGTGCAAGCTCAAGCGGTGGCGGCTTTGCCTTCGCGCAAACTGCGCCGCCGGACTTAAGCGAACTTATCAAGACGCGTGATCGTCAAGTCGAGCAACTACGCAAACTTTTGCGCGACGCCGAAGCTTATGGCAAAGCGCAGGACGCATACGCGCAGGATCAAACCTTGCCGCGCCCGGATCGTAACGTCGTGCTCGCCGCGCTTGTTCCTGTGGTACGTGGGACGATGCCCGTGCTCTTCACGGCTGACCGCGAGACAGACATTCGCGCCGCCGTTCGCTTCGCCGAAGAAATGAAACTCAAGCCGATCATCATGGGCGGCAACGACGCATGGAAAGCCGCTTCGTTCTTAAAGGAACGCAACGTGCCCGTGATCTTAACCGGCGTGATTGATCTGCCGTCGCGCGAAGATGATTTCTATAATGTGCTTTACGAGAACGCGGCGAAATTGCAACAGGCTGGGGTGCGTTTCTGCATTTCGACGGGCGACACGGGCGCGCACGTCCGCGATCTTCCCTTCCACACAGGCATGTCCGCCGCATTTGGTTTGCCGCGCGCCGAAGCCTTAAAAGCCGTCACGCTTTACCCTGCGCAAATTCTCGGCGTGGCGAATCAACTCGGCTCGATTGAGGCGGGCAAAATCGCCAACCTTGTCATCACAGATGGCGACATCTTGGAAGCGCGCACAAATGTTCGCTATCTCTTCATAGACGGCAGGCAGATTCCACTCACAAGCCGCCATACGGAATTGTACGAACAATTCAAGAATAGAAGGTAGCCTCATGGCGTAAGCGAGAAAGTAAACAGCAAACGGAACAGGCTGGATTATTCTGAAAGCGCATCATGCTTTATTTAGAGTCTTAGACTGCTTCATCCATCTCTGCCATCAATAAAATAATGTCTCCATGTGAGATGTCCTTACCCATAATTTGTCGCCCATTGTCTGATGGACTGTAGGTTAGCGTTTTCCAACTGACGCTAGGTGATGTAGAACTTTGGAAATAAATATCGCCACCATGTGCAAAAGCATTTCGGATAACACGGGCGAAGTTCCATACGGAAGGCCAACGTTGCGGATCACTGCCAAACTCATCTTCGACTTCAGGCACTAATGTTTCATAGTAGCGAATAAACGCACTCTGAGTTATTAATTCTATAGTATGAAAGAAACTAGTACTATGTAAAGTTAGTTACTGTAAAAACAGGCTTGCCTCCTGTACACTTCAAGCATGGCAAGAAAACCACAACTGATCACTCTTTCCAAAGACGAACTGCGCTCTTTGACAACTTTACT